>Ga0181568_10000955_pt1 | contig 26402 bp, 19 predicted proteins | sample 101ome_20_FD_133758 | JGI IMG/M metagenome (GOLD analysis project Ga0181568, IMG submission 133758) | Coastal salt marsh microbial communities from the Groves Creek Marsh, Skidaway Island, Georgia - 101404AT metaG (megahit assembly) | ecosystem: Environmental > Aquatic > Marine > Intertidal...
AATAAGGACAAGTTAGACCTGTACAACTGTACTCTTCCCTATGGAACCAAACTGACTAGTAATGGTGAATTAACTGAGGACTATAGCGATCCTTTTGCTATCTTAGAAAAGATTGATCTTGGTGGAAATATTGAGCAGGCTAATAGAAAAAAGATTTACAGAGAAATGCATAATAAGTGCCACTTGCCAATTATGCATGAGGGCGATCTCAGAGCAGAATATCAAGACCAGTGCGCTTTAGAAACTCCGAAGGGAATTGTTTGGTTAGATTATAAGCGAAACCTAGCTTTTGCTTACGAAGATCATAATGTTGTTAATTGGGGATGTTTTACTAATAATGGTCCTAAGCCAATAGACCCAGATCCGAATTTAAGAGATTCACACGCTCCCGTTCCTATGCTTGCAGCATATGAGAATATTAATCTCAAAGTTGATGTTCCAGAAGTTCCTGCTTCTGAAGATATTCAAAAATACATTGCTTCTTATAAGTATGGTGCTGATAAAAATGAATTTGGTAAAGTTCCTTACTCTGGAATTGTTTTCTCTTGGACTGCTGATCAGCAAAATTACACATCCATAGAGCATAACATTAATAATATAACTAGTGAAAGTTTATTCTTTGATCCCCCAGCTACAGCCTCTGCTGATGGCTTCATTGACGCAGTAATGCAAGCAAAAGCAACAACACCGCTTCAAGATGTTGAAAAAGAAGTTAATGCTGGCCTATTCAATGTTGCTAATGAGGAAGCCTATCGCCCCGGTGAAGTGAATAATTCTTATGTCACTTTAATAGCTACAACTTTCCTCGAAAGAAAAGATATATTACTTTCTTCTAACAATGACGAGAATCTGCTTTTCTATAAGAATATTCTTGGTTATAAAAACCCATTAAATTCTCAAGGTTTTTATTCTAAGGTTGCACAGCTTGGTAGTTTCACAAATAGATCAAGTTATACAGATGGTTACTTTAAGAGTGACATATCTATGCAAATGTACGGCCTGGGCATCGACATGAGAGATCTTAATGTTGACATCGATGATATATCGTTAGAGCATTTAGAATACAATGTTGTGTGGATTGCTAATACTGACCAGATGCCATCTGATGAAGATATTGAAAAGCTGAAAAACTTCTTAAGTCTTGGCAACAAAAAGTTGGTTATTACTTATGGCCAAGAACCAGCAAAGGCAACAGAAAGTCATGAGTTAACTCCATACATGATAAGATCTGCTAATGTGGCCAAAGCAATCTGTGAAAAACTAGGCGTTACGATGCGTCCCAACTTCTTAGTTGGTAAAAACAAATATGCAGAAAAATTAGACCACAGCTTGTACAACAGTTATAATGGGTACACCTTCTTAAAAATTATCTCTCAGTATGCCGGTGATGGCATAGAGGACGTTGGTGATGATTACAAGATTTTCGAAACTAACGCCCCACCATATGATAGATCTGGCATAGGCACTACCTTGGATCATAACATCATACCAATATCAAAGGGTAATAGTTCAATTTTATTGAGATGCGATGGGTTTGTTTCAGACATAGAAACTGTTTTGCTAGGAAAGCCACAATTAAACACAGGAATTACTAAGGTAACATTTGATATTCCAGATCACTCTACAGAACTATCGCACGAGCTAGGTCGAGAAAAAGAAGACGAGTTCTACTTATTCAGAATGTATTTTGATGTAATATCTTTGACGGAGCAAGAAAGTCAAAATATTAGAGTGTATGTTGAAAATGGACAAAATATAATTAGCACCAACGAGCAGGGTCAAGCAATTTCACCTCAGTCTATTAGGAGTAATTCTGTTACAGTTCTCGACGGCGACGACCTCGGCAATATTATTAGGACCAAGCTAAACATTGGCGCTTCTAGAGGTCTTAATGCATCATCATTCCTAAAAACTTATGAGCTAGACTTTCAGGCTGTTAGCGGTAGTCAGGTACATTTTTATTTTACTGGATACAAAGCTTGGCCAGAAAAAAGTCTAGTAGAAAATCCAGAACAAGTAAGAACAAGTAGACTTGTTAATGTTTCTGGGGTTAGAGTTCCTTTGCAAGTTTCTGTTGGTGAAAAAGTTCCAGTATATGATTTTAGAACAATAGAAATTCCAGCCGTACCCGGATACTCTTATGATCAGGATGTTAATAGACAAATTAGCACGAATAGCTCTAAGTATTGTGCAGAGAATTATTCTGAGATCTGCGCTGCCGAACCCCCAATTGGATATGGTACAGATGGTCCTGATTTAGACATAGCTGATGGTCCAGTGGTAATTGCTCAACAGGTTTATGATCAGGGTGGTTTTTTTGCTGGACATAATAGATCTAGAGTGACTGTCATTAGTGATGCTAGTTTAATTCAAGGTCCAAATATTGCAAGTCAAGATGCTATTATTTCTGACTTGCCTAACTTCTTGCGTTCATTATATCCAACTATTCCAGAGTTCTTCCAAGACGAATACTATGGAACACAACAAAGTACCTTCTATCCAAATGCTTACAAATTAATTTCTCCAGAGCGTTCTAGTCCAAGTAGATTAGCCAATGCATTTCCCCAGAACTCTGGCCTCAACGCTAGGTTTGGTGGATATCCAAGCTCTGGTTTATCTGTGAGCTTGTATGCTGATGATGAAGGCAAAAAAGACATTGAAATTCCTTTAGGTAAAGAAAAGCCTGAACAGCCATTCGATCTAATGCTTGGACTACTTGAAGCTGACGATCCCGGAACTTTTAGAAAATTACCCAAGTCACCAAGATTACCCCCAAGTCACTTCTTCTCTATTCCTCCATATACTTATGGTGAATATACAAAGGAGCAGTACGAACAAAAATGGTATGTAGACGAATTCCTTACTTATCAAGATTATTGGGCCTCTACTTCCAAAATTCAAGACGTTTACCAAGGCCAAACTTATGTAGATGCTGGCTTGTCTGAAAGAATTCCACCTATTATGAAGGCTACTGGGTTTGACCATCTTGATCTAGATGTATTTAACTCTGGTTATCCCGGAGATTTGTTTGGTTATAAGGTTTGTATACACAAAGATAAGATTTATGTAGGCGCTCCGTTTAGTCCTTACAATTCTGAAACTATACTACCTTGGTCTGGTATTCTTAATAGCGGATCTATGCATGGGGTTGAGGTTGGTTATAATGGTGGCGCTGGCGCTGTTTATCAAATAGAAAAGGTTGGCAATGATGGTGATGGAAGGGGTTCAATTCAAGGATCTCCAAAAGTCACTTCGGGTCTACCTTGGAAGACTGTTAAGAAATTTAGACCAGATCAACTTGGTGTTGGCTTCACTAATCTTACAGCATCTGAAGCATCTGGCATTTTTGGCACTCATTCTTATACAGATAATTTCTTACAAAACAATGCTTTCGTTTCAGATATGTTTGGTTATGATATCACATTAGATGCTGACCTTATGGCGATATCCGCTCCGGGTCATGACTTTGAAGTATTTTTTGAGGATCAGCCGGGAGAATTTGTTAACAAAGCGTTTAATGAGCAATTCGCCATTGCTAAACGAGTTGAGCATGATTTAGCATATCAGGAAAATAGATTTAATTATCCAGATAGCGGAGTAGTAAGAATTAATAATGGCGCTGTATTTACTTACGAAAATAAGATTAGCGATTGGGGATCTAAGAAGCAAGCTTGGACGCCAATACATAAACTTACATCTCAATATGCTAGCTCAGATTTAGATAATTCTTACTTTGGGCAAGCGATCAGCATGTATAGATCCAACAGATCTGATGGAGATTACATTTTAGCTATTGGCGCACAGCGTCACGGCCTCTTGCCATCTGAGAACATAGGGGCAGTATATACTAATGATGCAATGTTAAGAAAATTAAGACCCGGATTTTCTCATCCAGACACATATTTAGCTGGTAGAGTTTTTGGAAATTACAAAGACAAAGATGAGTATATTGAATTTAACTTTGCAAACGGTAATATTCCTGATCAGAAACATATTTTTGAGGGATTACTATTTGCTAACGAAGAGGGAGAAATATTCATCGAAGCTTCAGGTCAGGACTTCGTAGAAAGAGGATATGTGAACCATAGGCCATTTATTCAACAAATTCGCGGCGTTTACGAGTTTGGAGTAAAGAACATCGGTAGGCTTAATTTATATTCTGACGGTAAGCCATTTTCTTCTTCTGGTGTCATAAACATGTTCAATAAAGCACCATTAATCGGAAATGTGTATAATAATCTAGGATTGTACAGTATATCACAGTTAGACAGCTCTGGAATATTGAATTTGTATGCTAGTGGAATTAATACGGATAATATTAACGAATATATTAACATGGTTTGTAGCGGAAGTATCTCTTCTGGCCCAGAAACCCTCCCCTTATTTGGATATGGATTGTTCTAATGTCTACTAGAAATTTACAAGTTTACAGTAATGGTGCATATGTTGATTTAAGCCCAGCTCCTTTTGTGGGAATTTCTGATTCTTTTAATCGTAATGAGGCAGGATTTCTTAACCAAGAAACGACCATTACTCTAGATGGATATGCTATAAGCGATTCCGCTGCTTGCGGAACTGCCGGAAGAACTCAACCCGTTCCACCAGTGTGTAAAGGATCGAATCAAGGTAGAGGTTCTAACGCTGGAGCAAACGTTGCGCAAGCTCAAACAATAAGAGAGAAGTTTGGTCGCGGTAGGGAGATTAGCGTTAGACTTGCTGACGCTGGTGGTTACGTACACACAAGCCTTAACCAGTGCTTTGTGGAATCTGTGAATATAGAGCAGGGGGATTGGTCTACTTATGTAAAGTATCAAGTTGTATTGAAATCTTATACTGGGCAAGATTGTAATAAAAATTCAGCTGGTGCTGCCAATATAAGTTTATGTCATGGCGCATCTGCACCATTGCGTTTAACACCAAGAGATTCTGGCGTTATTACAGATTACAGTGAAAGTTTCAACATAGAGCCAATTGTTGGAGATTATGGAGCTTCTGGTCAAGGTCTTGCTGGTGAGCCTAAAGTTGGCAGTATTTATTACAAGGGAAGCTCCTCCGTTAGTGTAAGTGCCAAAAGCCTTGGCAACAGAAGAGTAATAGGCTGTGGAGGGAACGGCGCGGCGAATGAAGATACTGGTTGGCAAATTGCTAGAGATTTATTTTCCGAACTGCATGGAGATCCTAGCAATCCATCAAGAAGACGCCAGTTCTTATTGAACAATGGATTGTTTAGCTACGATTCATCTCAAACTACTTATGGAAACACTGTTGGATTTGAGATGTATAATCTTACTCGTCGTCAATCTATAGATGTGCATACTGGAACTTTTTCAATTACTGACGATTTTATCATTGCCCCAACTGGGTCAACAGCGTTAGAAACTTGGAATATCTCGTATGATTCTAGTAATGATTCTTCGTCTCCAACCGTTTCTGTTCAGGGTACAATTAAGGGTCTCACTCAAATGAGTGTAGATGCTCAAACTAGAAATTATACGGAACTAGGTACTACCCCCAATTCTGGCGCAATCGATGCTGCGTTATCAAGATATCATGAAATTAGCAATAACCTAGATTATGGCGTTTGCGATTTATACACACGCGCCCAAACCGCAGCCCCGCATAACTTAAATAGTGGCCCCGTATCAATATCTTTTTCAACTAATGATATCACTGGTGAGGTTAGTTATACTGTTACATATGACGCTAGACCTTATAACTTTTTTACTGGAGTATTAACTGAAAGTATTAATGTAGAAGATACACTACCCGGAGATTCATATACCACCATACCAATTCTTGGCAGGCCAACCGGACCTATATTACAATACTTGTATGGAAGAACTGAATACAGAAGAACCTTATCTATAGACTTACTATTTGATAGCGCCGTAGTGGGAACAGCTGTTACATTTCCAACGGGCGATAGATCTAATTTACTTTCTTCAAAACCCAGCATAAGAGCAGGATTTAAAGAACAGTTAGCTTCTTTAATTTCGGCTTATAGTCCAGCTTATGAAGATGGAATACTGAATTGGATGCAAGATCCACCCGTTGAAACTTGGAATCAATCAGAATGTCGTTATACGTGTACGGTTTCTTGGATTTATGAATTAAACAAGTAAGGATTTTATTATGGCTTGGGTTTATCCTGATAAGTCTCTGTATACATTAAAAGATCCAGACGGTGGTCCTTACTGGTATGATGTTTTTCCAAATCCACCAGAATTTAGCTTTATTGTTACGACACCACCTCCTCCTCACAGATCCAACGATCATTTTGTTGTTGATACACAATATGATTGGCCAGATTTTTTCCTCAACGCCGCAGGTGGTAGAGGTTATACGTGGCATCATGCTGAATTGTATGACAATCCACGCAGACCAAACTCCGCTGGTTCCTCAAGCCATACTGGCGCTCCTATAAACCCCCTTACTCCTGAATATAACTTCGTTTCAAAAAAACACGAATATCCTTACGCAGAACCAAATGCTCATCCAGATTACGCTATTGCAAATCCTCTATCAAACAACGTCAGGTTTCCGGGTTTTCCAAATTTAATATTCTCTGATTTTCGCCACTACATATTTCCTACCCCCGTTAATTTCATCGGAACTCCATATACTGTTACTCAGTATGAGCCTATAAAAAGAAAGTCTTGGGGTGGTCAGTACATAAGTCTTCAAAGAATATCTGTTTGGAGTCCATATTCTGCTGCTACTTGGATTGATTTTGCAAATGAAAACGCTTACAATATTTCTTTAGAAGCCTCTAGTATTTGGAGTTAATTATGGGATATAATAGTATCGCGAATATTGGTGTAGGCACAAATGTTGGTGGCGCTGAACAACAATCATTTCTAGGATCTACAATACAAGGGTTTTCTGTTACTGCTGGTTTTGGCGACTCTGCTTCGCAGTTAACTGTAAAGCTTATTCATGATAAAGACTTCAGATCTGACGGAAGCGCCTTAGATCAAGGTGTTGATGTATATCATGGTGGTAATGGTGATTTATTTAGACCACCACCTGTTGGAACTCCAGTTTTCTTTACTTTTGGAAAAATCAGAGCTACGGTAGCTCAAGGTTTTGCAAGAACTATTGACGATTATTACGGATCGGTATCAAGTTTTGCGGGCGGTCCTACCGTATGGGATAAGGATGGTAAATACGTTAGTGGGAATAAGGGGTATTACAACTTTTCTTTTGGTGGGTTGCTGCAATCATATCATCAGACGCAAACAGCTACAGAAGGCTTGCAATATACCGTAAAGGTTGTTGATCCAAGAGAGATATTATCTAACTGCGTGTTAATTTTGAATCATTACACTGGTACTACTTTTGGTAACAGTAATCTCATTAATATTCATGGATTCTTAGAACACAACGCATCTGATACCCGACTTAGAGACGAAAATGAGCCAGACGATAATAGTATTCTAGGAATCGCGAACAAAAGCGTATTGAACAGCGCTGGAATAGGTATGGATGTTTATTTAAAAAACCTTCCACCCGCCAAGCCAACAGCTGAGAATTATCAGACCTACAAAAGACTGCTCTTTGATTTTCAGGGTGGCCACCCAATGACCGGAACTGGTATGTCACGTAGAACCTCTTCTGGTATACCATACTATAGAGTTGTTCAGGCTATGAATTATCTTACCTACAATAATATACATCCAGAGTACCAAAAATATGGTGGAGACATATACTTCCGTGGATTAAGATACGCTTTAGATCTTTCTGACCTTCCAATTCTCCCAAAGACATACATGTTAGATTATGATAATTTAAGTATCTTAGATTATTGTCAAGAAGTTTGTGAAGCTGCTAATTATGAACTGTTTTTTACCTTGTTGCCAATTGTTAAGGGAACAGCCACCGGTTCTAATAGTGATTATTATGCAGGTGTAATAAAAGCAATTACCGTTAATAAAAATGTCGATTCTCCTCCGGGAAGAATTAAGCAATATCTTGAGGCATTACCAAACAACTTAGCAGTTACAAACATAGAACTGGGATATGAATTAACAAATGAGCCAACGGACAAAGTTGTTACGGGCGGCAAGGAGTGTAGTATGTACTACTTCCCCACTCCTTACGGCGGTCCAACTCATGGTATGCATCATTATAATTCAAATAAACCAATTATTCCATTTTACGGCTTGTTAGGAAAATCAACACCCACTATACCTAGAGGTGTGGGAACGTATTCCCAAATTATTTTAGACGCTGGAAGTTTAAATGCTTACGGGGTTGGAAAATATTATGTTACTACTGAAATTGAACTTAGAGCAGCGTCTGTTTCTTTTGAAAAATGGTCTGAGTTTTTGTTGATGTATAATTCCACTTTTATGGAATCGATAGAAAATGATGATATATCTGATCTATATTATGCTCATAATACCGCAGCTAGCGCTCAACAAAGAGATATTACCCTCAGTAATAATTACAGAGTAACTGTACCAAGATGTGTTTGGCCACCTCATAGTTCTGAAGACGGTTTTGTTGATGGGGAACCAAAAAATCCATGCAGCCCACCTTATGGATGGCCTTTATATTGGCACAGAGCTTTAAATATTGGTTTACCACAAGCTGGGGCAGTTGGTGTTTCCGCTATGGCCGCTCAAGTTATTGAACAAGGAAATAGCATTATTAATGACGAAATTAAAAATTCTGATAGTTCACCTACTGGTGCTGGTGAATCTACTGAGGACGTTGAGCAATCTGCTGGATATAATGCAGTTAACAGAGCAGTAATCAATAACAGGAATGCGGCATTGGCTACCGCCCTGTCTAATAAGCTTGGTAAAGTTGGTTTAGCTAATGCTAAGATTGTCTATAACTTTGTGAAAAAAGTAGCAGATGAGTGTCTTGGCAAAAAGTATTTAGTTCAGATTCCACAAAAGGCTAATGAGCAATGGTCTCCAAACGTTTTAACAGCTACCCCGGCCAATAGTTGGAATGGTACTGGCCCATATGGATTCCCCCCGATGCTAAGTGGCAGTATAGGTGGATATGCTGCCCCACCCTCTGTTGGAACTGTGGGCAACTTAATAGTCAATTACCTGTCAGGAGGGTATGGAGCAACTGGTGCGTTGACCGCAAACCTACATGCTCCAACTGATCAAGTCAAATATAATTATATTCCATCTACTGCTGGTGGTTATTATGGTTATTATGGCGCTCCAACATTGTCCCAAAGGCGATCATTTTTATTAGAGCCTTACGATAATAACTTCATACGTGGGGATGATGGTAGAACTAAATGTTATGTTAGATTTAGTCATTCTGAATCTTTAACGTTAGCTAACTTCCCTAAAGACAGTTTTGCTGTTCAGTATTTAAATTCTACAGGAGACGGTTATATTCCAGCACTGGGTGTAGGCATACAAATTCAGGAACAAACCAAGACATTCGGCAATCCAGTTGCGGCTGGGGGTCAAACCTTTATACCACAGGGGCAAGTGGCTTTCGTAAAAGCTGATTTGGATTCAGAATTGTACACTGCTCCACCAACTATTTCTAAGACTACTTTTTTAACTGGTAATACTTATCAATACCAAACACTCAAATTGCCAACAAGAAAAATATATGATCCAGAGAAATGCGAACAGGTGGATACAGTTACAGTAGTCGCTAGAAAATATGAACCTGTAGCAACAGCTGGCCCCACTATTAATTTACAGACAATTGATTTAGATAGTCTATGGGATAGTAACTTTAGCAAAAATTTTCAAGGAGGTATATATGCCTTAATAACACTTCCTGAAAGAGCCGTTCCAAATCAGAATTCTCGCTTTAGAGATGGAATGAATATGCAAGTTAATACTGGGAATATTTACCACTACCTACAAAAAGACGTTGTTCGTGGGATGCCGGGACTACAAAACCAGACACCCGGAGAACCATATGCTACAGCGATTAACCAAATACATGATCTTGATGATGATCCTGCTGGTTCATATGGCTTGGCCTTTAGAAGAAGTCACCAACAAGCCGTAAGAAAAGCTTTGCAAGGTTTAACTTTTGACCTTACTAACAGAATTAGTATTATTTCTCCTTCACCTGTAGTTCCTGATTTAGTTGCCATACCTCTAGAATCTCAAGAAAGAAACTATGGCCCTTGGACTTCTGTTTTTGAAGCATATGGACAAATTGGTGGTAAAATGGATTATATCCACGATGAGAATCTTACTCCTTGGACTTGTGGAAGTTATTCTTTGATGGATAAAGCTGGTAAATTAAAATCTGAGTTTGGAACTAGTGCTAAGTTAATGTCAGAAAAAGGTTCTTTTTCTTATCCCTTTTGGCCTTCTGGTTTAACATTAGGTGCTGCACTTATCTCGGGTGGACCACTAACTAGTGATATTAGTACTAGCGTTGATGCAAATGGGGTTTCAACATCCGTAGTTATGAATACTTATACTCAGTCTTTTGGCAAACTCCAAAAACAAAGAGAAGACCAACTTAAGAAGCTTAATAGACAAAAACAAAAAATAGACGATCTTAATAATAACCTAGTGAGAAGAAATATTGGCAAAGGACAAGATAACGCAAGCTTTAAGGCCGCTATAAATGATATTAAGCACTTAGTAACATCTCAAGATTTTTCTAATAGAAATTACAGTGCGCTAGAAAAAGATAGCGGTAGTCAAACTTCAGACTATTTGAACATAAGCCACATGTCTTTTCCAACAGAAGCAGAGGAGCAAATGACAGAAGATACATTAAACAAAGATCACCGATCAACTTCTAGTGTTCAAAGTCAGGCTGGCCAAAATTACATGCACTCAATTTTGTCAGAAAATATAGTTCAGGCAGCGCAAACATATGCTAATACAGCGACTGAAAGAATTAGCAATTTATATTCGGCAGTAGCTCATGGTTTTCATCAATCCATGTCTTCAGCGCCCCCCCAATCGCCAATAGACCCAAATGCTTATGGTGATTCCTACGCAGATATTGAAGTTAGTACATATCAACCAGAAAAATAAAAGGACTACATTATGTCTAGAGGAAATTATTTTGTATCATTAAATACTCAGCATTATTTTTACATCCCTAAGTTTTATAGGATGGGGTTGGCGTATTTAGATAGCTATGCCTACAATGCATTACGTAATCCTTCTAACCCAATAGCGCAGCAAGCGAGAGAGATTACTGAACATAAATATGTTAATATTTTTAACAATTCTTACGGAACTATGGATGAGTGGGTTGCGGGGCATCTTGGCATAACATCATTTTCTTGGGAGTATTTTGATCTTTCTGGAGACAAAGTGAGTGAGTCCATTTCTACAGCAAGGTACGGGGTTTTGCGTATTAGTCTGTCTGACATGATAACTTATTTAGAGGGTTACTATGGCGACAATTACGCACAACAAGCACAAGACTTACGAGACGGCAAAGAGATGGCGAAAATGATTCAGTCCATACGTACTAGTATTAATGGATATGCCCAAGGGGAAAGTAAATACGGTGATATAGTTCGCTTGTTTCTTCCACAGCCCAATGCAAATAGAACTGATCGCACCGTTGCTAGCAAAGGAACGAACTTAATCAACGCTGTTCCACGTAGGGCCAGTGGAGCTAAATATCATGCTAGAGGAACCGCAAATGAAGACACCGGAGTTTATGTTGGTGATGATAATCTTTCTGTAGATGATCACGCCGCTACAGTAGCTGGTACTTTAAAGTTAAAATGGAATAATGTTCAAAAAGTTTATGAGTCTGGTCAAACTTTTTTAGCGTCGTTATTAACAGATGTTGACGGTGCTAATATATTAAAATCTGGATTTACTCTAGACAGGATTGCGGGCGCAAACTCTTCAGATTTTTATGGAAAAGACGCGCCACACAGAATGTTTGATTTTACAACCGGGATAGCAATGCCCCTTGGGTTAGAATCTGCTCAACCCCAAAGCTTTGGCCCAAACATTATTAAGTGTGGCGGTGAGACGAAGGCAGAAACAATTAGGGTAGTAAATAGAGGTAGAACGAATTATGATGCTGGAGAAATTGTAATTATTCATCAAATTGATGGAGAAAATATTATTGGTGGAAAATTTTCAGAAGCTACAGTTGAGCAACGACCACCAGAACCCCAAAGGTGGAATTTTACAAAGTTTTTTGCTAATAGTGATGAGTATTTTAGGATCAGTGTTCCGGGACTTGGCAACTATGCTGACAGACCCCATGTTTTCCCAAGTGAAGTGGTTGACATTTTATATCAGAGATATTATTTCAATGATAAAGGCGATGCATATAATTATCTTGCTGACGATGCTACTATTATACCAATAGATTTGATTGGAGGAATCGAATTATTTGAATACTACCAATCTAGCATAAGTGATATTGCACCATACTTAAGCAGAATTAATATTTATGTTGATCCAGGTGGTGGACCAAATGTTGGCACAGATAATGTTGATCTAACAGAAGTGCCTCTGTTCTTTGGGCCTATGTTTCCAGATGGCATTAATTCTAAAATTGGTAGCTGGGATAAATTTCAAACTCCCGGAGAATACGTATATCCGTTCATGTATAATGCTCATGGAGCTATTCGCCGTATTAATCATGGCGGGTATAATTATACCTACGAAGATAAATACACCACAAGTGGCATTGTTCCAGTTGCTGATCCTACTCGTATTCAATTTTCTTTATGTAGCTGCGAATTGCTTGGTGCTGGAGATCAAGCTTCGATGCAATTACCAGTGCAAATAGCTGATGTAGGAAGATTTGGCGCTGCTAATACTAAGCCACGTAGATTTCCACAAACAATAGAAGAAGTAACACAAGGTAGGCTTAAGGCGGCTCAGGCTGGCCGGCTAACCGCTCCCGCTGTTGCAAGACGGGGTGGAAATGGTCTAGACGCTGGCAAAATTGCACAAAAGTTTGGTAATGGACCTATGGCCGCAATGTATAGGGGTTTCGCTGTACCCCCAGATTTTGAAACAATTATTCCATATGATGCATATATAGATTACGTTCCGCTTAACAGCCCTAAAAACGCTCCTGCTCTTTTTGGTGGTGATACCGGACCAGAAAGTGAAGTAGGTCAAAGCCTTCCAGTGTGGTTTGGAGGTAGTCCGGGTCAATATGTTGGCTCAAATGCTGTTGGCGTCACTTCTTCTAGATTGCGAATGAATCAAGGATCTGGTGGAAGCTGGTCACTCAATGTGGCAGTTGATCAAACATTTGGGATGAAAGGCAGATTTTATGGTGGAGGAGGCGGTGGCGGTATAACAGTTACTATCATTGGTGCAATAATGGCATTTGCTAATGATAATAGAGGCAGAACTATTCAAGGCTCCGTTCCCATGTGGGGTTCTAATAAAGGTGACTCAATAGATAGTTTTGGTACTGCTGCTTGTCATATTCAAGTGTGGGACGCTTGGCCAGACGAAGATACCACTTGGATACCACAGTATATGTGCGCTTTGCATTTTAATCCTCATTTAGATAGAGACAAAGATGAAAACAAAAACACAGTAGTAACTGTTAAAAATTATGCCAATGCTACAAAAGATAGTAACGGTGATTGGGACGTTGAGCCAACAGATTATGATATCCAGATCCCAAAACCAAGTTTAGTTTCTTATCAAGTACCCACACTCGCTGATGAAGTTGAAATTAGCTATACAGATTCTAATGGAAATCAAGTTGATCAATACTACCCTTCTTATGGTACTGGTAGTGATGGTCAAACTCCTGCCTCGGGTCCGCTTAGGGGTAAATTGCGTCCACAAAGCCTATGGAATACTGCTACACACAGAGAGGGTAAGCTAGTTACCAAGCATGGTTATCATTGGCACAAACCAGTTATTGGCTTAGATACTGGAAGAGTGATAGACAAAGAACAAGGATTTCTTGAAGGTAAAGATCATATATACACAATTGGTCGTGGAGTCAAGCAGGCTAGAATTTGGATAGATGACGACAAGGTGTTGTTTGATATGATCGAGTGGACAGATAATTCTGGACAAAAAAATAAAGAAGCAGCCAGAGGAGAAGGTTATTTGCCTTCGGCTACATCGATAGAATATACTGTTACAGATCGTAATGGTAAATCAGCTAGAGTGAAGTTCAATGGCTTATATGTTTACGGCAAACATTACCATGATGTTGGACCCAAGCCTAGATCTGCACTACAAAGAGTTACACTTCCTAGTGGACCAGGCACAGAAAGAATGTGGGGTCCATCATCAGCAACCGTTAACGTTGAAGGCAATAAAATAGGCGCAGCTACGGATTTAACACTGTATTCTGGCCAATATGAGATATTTGTATATGTTCATAATGATATTCAATTTGTCTGGCACAAAGCCCCAGAAGTAACCACCGGATACGCTGCGGCTCAATTCATTACATTAAAACTATCATAATTTCGTGTATAATACTACGTGATCACTCGTTTTTTGGAGACTTTAACATGGCTGAAATTAGATTTTACGGAAACAGATTTGATGGTGCTGACGAAGTGCAAGACTTGCTCGACCATACAAGTGGTAGCGGTTTAGGGTTTTTTGCTGCTGCTGGTTTTGGATATCCAGTGCCAGTTGACGAAACTCAGGGTAGCACTTTTGTTACTGACGCTGACGGCAATGATCCCGGACAGCAGCTAAATAATTGCCAATATCCATTTGGTGAAGACAGTGCTAATTCTAAGGTTAAAGTTAACGGTGTTGGTACAGCCAAAAACCTAAGCGCTCTAAACAATAACGAAGCCACTTTAAATATACGATTTACACACACGCAAGCCGTAAGAGCATCACAGCCTAAAATAATTGTTTATGACAGAACAAGTATTAACAATCATGCTGAAGATGTGGTCACTTATGCTTTTGAGGTTCGCAAGCCATACACTGGGACTGCTGCGAATTTATCTCATAGGGCCAAAACTGACAACACTTGGACTGTTTTTGATCCCACCGAAGGTGGATCTCCCAGCGCTATGAATTTAACCCAATCTCCGGGACCAAGTGGCTTAAATGCTAACACTACTGATTTTGGAAGTACTGATTACACAAACTACATCGTCAATGCGCCTACCGACAGTCCTGCTGGACTTGGCTTATCGGCAGAAGATTACAACGATGCAGACGCTGGATCTTTCTTAAGACATGATTGGTATTTAGCGTTAAGCTCATCTCCAACGACTATTGGAGAAAAAAGAAATTACGCACTGTACTTTACAGTTGACTATATCTAAAAAACATGGGGGTGTTTTACCACCCCCACATCTGTAAAAAGTATTCAAGACGGTATAAATGTCATTACTGACAAAACCGAGTAAATGAATACTATTCCATACTCTTAGTCTTTGGGTTCCACTTCTGCCAGCCACCGTCTGGTAGCCAAGTGTCGCCATCTTTACGCTTGGGAAACAGCCCGCCACCCTTCTTGTGCGAACCAAAGGCTAGCTTTGCTCCACATGACTTGCACTTGAGTTCGTAATACTGGTTGTCATCAACTGTGCGAACAACATATTGAATGTCTTCACCTTGACACTTGCCACAAACATCATTCTCAAACACTTCCTGAAACTTATTCAGTTCGCTAAACAAGTCTCTCTGTGATTCACCTTCGATCTCTACTTGTAATCTATTATTCTTAGTTGTATAAGACAATCTCATTATGATCTCCACTCTTCGTTATAGCCAACAATACTTTCTGGTATTGAACCCTTGTCACGTTGATATTCATTAAGACGATCAATGATATCACTAGCGACCTTCTTAGAAACCTTGCGGTTTTGATCTACATTAAATACTTCCTTTAGTAACCTTCCTCCATCCACATTGAGTTGCTTGCACTTGATATCTATGAAGTTATATTGTGCGTCACTCATTCTACCCTGATCGTCATAATCTCCACCAGTGCTATTTGTCTGTTTGGAAATATCACGAACAATTTTAGCTGTATCTTTCTTGGTTAATTCTTCAGCCGCCACACCCTTGATCTTGAGAGCCTTACGCAAAGCTCTGGCCTCTGCTCTAGTGCTTGCTATAGCTACTGCGTATGCACAAAACATATCGTCTGTATTACCTTCCCAAGCATCTGCAACCTCAGAATACTCAGAACCATTAGCAAATCTAACGGTAAATACAACAGTTGCTCGACCATGATGATCGTCTCTTGTTACTGGGAATACCTGTGTTGGGCCACTGTACATAATTTGCCCCAGAACAAGCTCAGAGACCCTTCTAAGGCCCGTTACTAAAGGATGCCCATTCATTAGCTCATCTTCATTAAAGAGGCTCATAGCGTAATCATGCCACTCTGGAGACAGCATATCTGGAGCATCATTCATTATTACATCCTTTACTGAAGTATCTGTGTTTGATGGGGTCTGCAATTCTTCCATACCTTCAAATAAATTATCCTCTTGCATATTTTACCTCTTATGTTTCAATTTCAATGTAACGCTTAGATTTTGATGGGAATTTTCCCTCAAACGACTGAAGCATATCTATCAATTTGTCCTTCAATTTATGTTGATCAAATAGACACATTGAGTCAGACACATGCTTCACCCTTATTATAGCAAAACCCTTGCTCAAAATCAACCCAGTTTTGTGCTGGTCTGCCTTGATTTGTTTCTGCAATTTTTCTTCGCCCCAAATGGGGAAAAAATGAGAAGGCCCGTCTATTTCTATGATAGTCTTGACTGATGGTACATATAGATCAATTTCAAGATTCTCATTTGGCAATAGATTTTTCTTGTGTATTTCTACATTAAATCCACTTTTAGATAATTCATTTTTTATGAACTTCTCTAATTTAGACCCTTCTTTTCCAGCCTTTTGGATTGCTTTGATTGCTAATTGATTTATATTTTCTTTTTCTTTCTGCGTCATATTTTTCCATCTAGTTTTAGCATTTTCTACAACTTGATCGTAAGATTTTTGATCAATATTAGACCACCTATCTTTCAATGTTTTGCTAATCTTTAGTCTTTCTTCCTCTGTTCTTTTCTTACCCTTTGTTGGTATTTGTGATTTACCTTGAGCCAAAGCATTTTTTTGAGCTTCGCTTTTGCTGTTTAGTTTGACGCCATTCTTAATAAGCACACGCCTAATCTTATTAGGGTACGTATTAAGTGTTTGAGCAATTTGATATGTACTCATTTTTTCGTCACGGTACATGGATACGATTTTCTCATTGTTTGTCATCGACATATTCACTCACTGTTCTTAAGTTATCTTCTATTATCATATTGGTGTATTTTTTATATTCTTCGGTAACTACTAAAAATTCTATTCTACCGTAATATGCAAGTAACTCTGTTATATTTTGAACCGTTTCTTCGTGCAAGCAATATTTAACATTAATATCTCTACGACTTTTAAGACACAGTAACGCATCATCACTATTGAAACATATGATATCTCCGGTAAAATTAACAATAGTTCCAACGCTCATTATACAAGCATTAGCGTCTGATATATTCATGGTTTTGTTGGAAAAAACGCAAACTTGAACATCCGGTTTACTGAGCGCGTTTCTTAAGCATTCGCCAGCTATGGGCGCAGTTTTATCATATATTTTATTAAGTAGTAAGCCTATTGTTTTCATTATATTGCTCTCATTTCTAGATGCAGGCATTTAGTTATGTATCCATAAAATCTTTCCATCCCGTGTTCAACGTTTCCATTGTTACGATAGTGTGGTTCAAAAAAATTATCGTGAACACAACTGTGCGTAAGTCTAATAACATTTTTTCTAGCGAGAAACATTGTGCCTGCAAAAAACTGAAAATCTTCCTTTTCTTTGTCATTGAATCCGAACTCTGTGTACAATATATACTGTAGTTCACGCACCCAAGTCACTGTTTGTCTATATGTTACAATCGCTAATTTTTCATCCCACGGAATCTCTGAATCTCTTTTGGCTAAATATTCTTCTGTTTCTGCTGCTGTTATTTTCCTTTCAGAACCAATCATTCCTATGTTGTTCGTGTTAATTAAATCTTCAAGATTTTTACAATCTAGGATCGGATCAATAAGTTTATTAGTCCATTCTACGTTTTTTTTGTCGTGAATATAAAAAACCCACGGCTTATCTTCTGTGTTTATTTTGTAAGATTTTATAAATCCAACTTGGTCATTTCCCATATTGTCAACATAAACCACTTCCACTCTTTTAAACTTGGATTTAGCATGAGTTAATATCTCTTTATTTCCATCAGAATCTTTTATTAAAGATATGTTAATCCTGTCATTAAATCGTACAGCAACTTTGTCTAGTAGCTCTTGCGATTCTTTCACGTACCATAAATGGGCATGTATTTCTATATCTTGCATCACTTAACCTTCGGTAAATGAGTCAATAGTTTATCAACTTGATTCTGAACAGAAAACTCTTTTGCTATGTGGTCGTGGAATTCTTCAAAATTGATATTAGATTTGTCTCTGTTTTCAAATGTTATATCTAAATCTAGCCCTATGCTTTTTTTTGTTACTTTTTCACATTGGTTTTCTAGCACGTACACAGGTTTTCTTAGTGCGCATATGTCATAGAATTCTTTATTGAGGCCATGATTCTTATTCGAATAAAAAACAAAGTTTTTGTAGTTACACAGAATGTCCTTATAGTTAATTAGTTGCTCTGTCATTGATATTGCCACCATTGCCCCCGTCTGGTGGGCGTGGAATTTAAATTTTTGATCAAAAAGTCTCTTCAACACCTTTAAGTCTACAGTATTATTCTGGCACAGTAAAAGGAAGTCAAACTGTTTTGCCCACTTTGTGTGCTGATTTGCTACAAGATAGTCTGTTTGAAATCCACCAAAATTAATGATGTTTTTTGGCTCATTTACAATGTAGCCATGACTACCAAAATTGTTATTTAGTACTAGCTTGTATTTAACTTTACTCTTTAATAACCTATGCTCTATGTTCATTAAATCGCTTTGTTTTGCACGTTGATCGTAAAAAATTACGAATATAACTTTTGTTTTTTCTGACTCAACGTAATCCCAAAAATCTTCAAACAATAAACTTGAAGATGTGATATAGTAATCTGGCTGAAATTGTTGCATTTTTTGATATATTGTGATGCCGTAATTATTCAAATATACATCATGCCCAGCCTCTTGTAAGTATGAAGACATTGCTTCGCATAGGTTGTCTTTTTCTATTGATTGAGAGTAATTATCAATTAATATTTTCATGTTGTCTTTCCAATTAAATCTAGTGTTTTTTTGTTTTGTATTTTTATTGCCTTACCAGAGGTCGATTTAGTAAATAGAATCTTATGTTTTGGTATGATCTCGTTAATTGCCTCAAATAAAAATTTCTTTTTGAATATAGAGTTTACAAGAATTTTTTCTAGATCCTGTATAATCCTTCTATTGTTGAGGAACAATATTTCTGTCCATTGCTTTTTAGCTCCGTATGAAAAATACGATATATTCTTGTCGCCGTCAATATTAAGACCAACATCTAAATTGTATTCTTTGTTTGGTGAAGAAATTGCAAAATTTTCATTTAAATCCAGATTGTTAAATATTTTGTAGTCGAAGAAAATCTTACCATTTATTATGAATATCCTATCATTACTTGTGTTTTGTAAACACAGTCTTGTGCTTTCGCATGAATTACATGTATCAAAATCTTTGTTTTCTATTACTCTAACATTGAATTTCTTGTATTTATTTTTTATGTATATGTTTGCAGTACTAGAAATAAAATTGGTACATACTATGATTTCATATTTAGCAAATTTTTTGTGTATAGCTGATATCTGATGCTCAAGCAGTATAATGTTGCTTGCGTCAAAAGCTTCTATAGAAGAAAATGATCTTTTTTTATTTACAGGCTGATCATGTAACAAAATAATTGTTACAAATTCTTGGTATTTCTTAACTCTTTTGCTTTTGCTAGCATTAGGAGAGAGTAAAGTTTTATTGATGCGTTTCATTTATGGCCTTCGTAATGAAAATCTTCAATAGTCCTTCTGATATTGTTGCTGAGAGTATTTTAGCATTTTTGGCATTTGTTACACGTTGTAATGTGTCAATTGAAATAACTCCATTTATGCTTGGTAGAACGCGATTAATTGCTTCCTCGTTATTGACCAGTGTGCATAGGTATTCCATGTCGTGCATAGTCATTTTCATGGTTCCATTTATTGACAACTTAGCAAGCAACAATTCTACTAATTCGTATAGTTCTTTTTGCTGCAATGTGTTTATTGCTTCAGATACAATAATTTCTTCACAAGAATAATCAATTAGTGTTGAGGTTGCAGATAGATAACCTTTATCTAGCAAATTAATGTTCTGGTATCCTGTTATCTCTAGCTGTTTACTGTGCGTTAGATTAAGCTTCATTCTAATTGTTCCTTAATGTGTTGAAGATACTATTCCAAAATTCTATATTGTTTTTCCCATCTTGAATGCAATAAGACGACTCTCTAATTGGCCAAGTGTTTTTAATTTCTTGGCTTGGAAATACTTCTATATCTGCTGGTAAGTTCTGCATTTTGCTTATAAGTCTCTTTGGTATATTTTGATTTGCTGGAATGTGAGGAAAATAATGTCGTAGAGTGTTGGCTTCAAATAAAACAACTGGAATTCCAACTACTTGTTTAATGTTATACGCATGGGGAACTTCTTGGGATTCTCTGGAAGAAATTAAACACAAGTCCCAATCATAGCCCGTGTTTAAATGTGTGATAGAATGAATATTCTTTTTTTTATTTACTTTTTGTACGATGTTCAAATCTTGGCCGGTGTTATTGATCAAGAAAAAATTATGTTCAGACTCACTTATACTATCAATGAGCTTAAAACTAGACATAAAAGATATGATATTTAGATTCTTCTTGGTAAGAGAATTCAATATTTGTTGTATCTTATTCATATAGCGATTCCTTCATTAGCGTTCCTATTTTGTCGTAATTAAATTTCTTTGCCTGAAGAATACCGTCATTGTTCTTTTCTTGATTCCAGTTATTATAGTAATACCGCATTGCTTCACATGTTTGTAGTTCGCTAGCATTGAACCAAAACTCGCTACCTGTAAATATATGATCAAAAGCAGAATCTGGGTGATTGCAAATTGAATAACATCCGTCTATTAATGTCCCAGTGTTTTTATTATTGGGATCAATAAACATTTTTGGACCACCTTCTTTAGAGCATATTGGCGTGTTACCTAAAGCCATAGCCTCAAAAGAGGGTATAGACCAAGCCTCACCTCTTGAAACTCCAACGTAACAATTACATTCTTGATGAATATTCATGATTTCTTTCATTGTAGCTTCTTGTGAATGAATTACAATTTCTGGATATTCATGAGGTTGCCGCATCCTCATTTCTTTTTGTATGGTTTGGCATATTTGCTCTATTCCACGTTCTAACTGCTGTGGCTGAAGTCCAAATTTTTTCACTTTCAATAACAATCCAACATTATCTCTAGAGCCAAAACTGTGATAATAGCACCTAATGATGCTTTCTATATTTTTTCGTGAATTTAAATCTGCTATTGTGTAGAATATGAATTTATCTTTTTGCTTGTTTTGGCTATTCGATATCTGTTCTAAATATTTTACATCCATAGCGTGTGGGATAGTCTTAATTTTACTCTTGGTGAATTTACTTGTGTTTTCGTTTTGATCATCATTAGGAACCCAAACCTCGTCTACAAAATCTAGATATCTATGCCATAAGTTTTTTTTGGTAAATATTGATTCTAATTCTATGTACGCTACGTTCTTCTTGAAAAGCTGACTACCAACGACATGGTGGGGTAATACATGTTGAATGCAATAGTCGCAGCCGTCAATACTTTTCTTTTCTAGTTCGTAAATTTTGTCAGGAACATTTTTATCAGCCCCCGTTAAGCTTATGTTTCTGCATACTACATCTACGCCAACGCTGTCTAATGCTAATATATGATTAATAGCTACGTTAGACCATCCGGTTCCTTCTTTGTAGTGTCCAAAATAAAGCACTTTCATTATAGATCAAACTTCTCCATTCTTTTGTGTTCTAATTGATTTATTTGTTGACGTTGTGACGCCATGAATTCAAAAGCTTTTTGAAAATTGAAGTCCATTTTTTTTCTCATTCCAGAATCTATCATGGAAGAATCATTCATGTAATATCCACCAGACGCTGTAGACTCCGTAACAAATCCAAAGTGTAAGTCTTTTTGAAGTCTAAACATTAGTTCTGAATTTAATAAGCTTGGTTTTTGTAATACATTTAGAATCAAGAATTCAGCCATTGCGCATTCGTTATCTTTAAATATACCATTTACTTGCTCTTCTGTTGGCATGTTTGGAATTGGCTTAATGTCTGGTTTTGATAGCCAAGTGTCGGCGTGGCTGCGTATCTTTACGCTATCAAAATATTTCTCCCATTGCTGACCACTAATGTCCCATTGAAAATTTTTGAGAAAATTTTGTTTAACATTGAATCCTATTTTCTTACGTTCAAAAAATGGTTTTTCAAAAAAACTTATCAATGCATCTGATGTTTTATGATTATTAGGTACTGCTCTCATGCATCCAGTTTCCATTTCTTTATAGAAACCTAATGGCTCTAAAGGTATTCCCTCTAATTTCTTAATGACTGTTTCCATAGCAGAGTAATTCACTGATGCAACTGGTATTCCACCAGCAGCCGCTTCTACTTGTGGTAGTCCAAATCCTTCAGAATTAGCATATTGAATATATAGATCAAAACAATTAATGACTGTTGCTAATTCTTCACAAGTTGGAGCATTGCTAACTGTTGGAAAGGTCGCTTTCCCCGAAGTTGTTAAAGATTTGGTTGATGGTCCACTAAATTTTTTAGCGAAACATTTTCCAGTTGAGAGACATCGATACGTAAAATAAACGCTGTCGTATAATTTGTACTGGTGTATTAATTCTGGAATGTCCCAACCCATGTCTGGATAAGTAGTGTGGCAGTATAGAATGTAGTTTTCTGGATCAGAAACCTTGTCAAGAAACATCCTGAACGTTGCAAATAGATCTGGATATAGCTTTCTTCTTTGGTTCCTCATTACTGTGCCAATAATTTTTTTATCTACTGGAAGATTCATTTTTTTTCTTGAATCTTCTTTATTTAAAACCGCAGAATATGCAGAATGAGCAGACGGTGGAGCAGAACCTACGTAATTAATGTGACCACCAGTTTGCTTCGTCAATAGTTCTCCTGCCCAATCTGAGTATGTTAAGCAAGCATCTGCTGATTGATATACAGATAACCAGTTTTGCGCTTGTGGTTCTGCATCAACTGTGGGCATAATACACCACTTATAAAAGTCTCTGTAAGGAGATCGTGACTCAAACTCCATCATCCAAAAATCCCTAATATCACAAACTATATCAGGCTGAAAATCTAAGCACACATCATGAAACATAAAAGCCCCGAACTGATTTTCCGGTGAAGAAGCATATTGTTTATGCATGTGTTCTGGAGCATTTCTAGATAGCGCACCAGCATAAAATTCCCATCGTATGCTGTCGCTACGATTATCTTCTGGAACTGCGTAACATCCCAATTCAGCCAATTCGTATTTATCAGTACTATATAAATAGTTTAGTATTTCTCTTGTGTATGTAGCATATCCAGTGTTTAAAAATGTAGCTTCGCTGCAAAAAAGAATTCTTTTCTTTCTCATGTATTATTCCTCAAAATCTCTGTTGCAAATGTCGAATTCGTTAACTCTAAATATGACACAATCATCTTCCTTTGATATATTTTTAGCGGAAGCATTTATAGTTATTTTAGTTCCCTTTTTAGCAAATCTTTCTATTGTTTCTGCTCCGGTATGCCAAGCTTCGCATTGTATGTAAGTTGGTGTTCTTATTTTTTCTCCAGTAGATTTATTTTTCCTATAAGAATACACCACAACAACGAAGTCCGATCTCAGCGCATTTCCTTCGTATTCTGTGTAAGGATTTTCTGCTAAGTGTCCAGTAAAACAGCAATTGTTCATAAAATCTCCTATCTTAGTATATTAGCTTGTACTGTGTAAAAAAACAACTCAAATTTCGTGAATTTTGTCGATAATGAACGAGGAATCGTTTTTGGCAACAGATCCGCACAGGATGAGATTATTACCCTCATACATTATGTATTTGTACTTTTGCTTAATTTTGGGAAATGCTATTACGCTATCCAAAACGCAAGTATCATCCTCTATTGTAAGAAATGACATCATTTTCCCCTTTGATTCACCTTTGGATATTTTATAGTCTGCAACTCTTTGCACATTGGCTACTACGCATAAATTGTTGCCGGTTTTACCGTTAAGTATTTCTTTACACGTTGTATTTGCCGCCGAAGTGTCTGATATATCAACCTTAGATAGTGTTACTGGACAGCCCAAAAATTTCACCTCTTGGTCTATCAACCACCCAGCGTCATCATCAAGACTATATGGTGGATTATTAAGAAGATTGATCTCATTTTCTATTACTTGTTTTCTTTCTTGCTTGCTTGTGCCTCCACCCTCTTTTTTTGTTGGGGCTAGATCTTGAAGCGCGTTTGTAAGACTCTTCCATTTTTTGTTGCTATAGTTGTTCAGCAGCCATTTTTTTTCGGCAGCTGTTAAAACTCTGTAAATTTCGTAATCATACAAAGCTTTATTTCTTGTGATCTTGCCATTAAAATCCCTAAAGAAACCTATAGAACTTAAAGCCTTAAAAGCCGTTGAGTTTATTAGGGGAGCTAAGAATAATAGTATTTCTATCCAAGTAAATTTTGTAATTTTTTTGTCTAGTACCTTTTCTGCTTCTGTTATTGCATTGAGTACGTTATCTCCAGTTTTACCTGTTAATGATTTGATATCTTTGATGCCAAAGTATATCTTACCATTATGTGTATTGAATTTATCTTGATAGTTTGCTATACTTGGAGTTCGCGCTTGAATATCAAACAGTTTAGCTTCAGATATTAGTTCGTATATTTCTTGGTGTGGGTCTTGCTTTTCATTTGCATAATACAGGTAAGATAAAAAGAATTCTTCAGGATTATGAGCCTTTTGGTATGCACTCCAATAAGAACACACAGCATAAGATATACTGTGAGATTTATTGAACGCATATCTAGAGGAAGCTTGAATCCATCCAAAGATTTCTTCTGCCTCCTCTTTATTAACTATCTTTGTCTTTTTAGCTCCTGCTATGAACTTCTTTTTGACCTTTGCCATTAGGTCAGCCTTTTTCTTGCCGATGGCCTTACGAAGCTCGTCAGCTTCTTGTAGATCAAACCCTGCGATCTTCTGAGCGATACGCATAGACTGCTCCTGATATACCAGAACGCCATACGTTGGGGCTAGAATTTCTTCTAGGGATTCGTGAAGATATGTAACTTCTTCGCGTCCATGCTTGCGATCAATAAAGTGCTGGGTCATAGACTTACCATCGACATAAGCCTTCAAGCATCCGGGGCGAATAATGGCAATGAGCGCTGATAATTCTTCAATATTATTTGGAGCAAGTTTTTTAGACCAAGCTTTTCCAAGGTTGCTTTCTAGCTGAAAGACACCTTTAGTTTTACCTTCTGCAAATAGCTGCCAAGTTTTTTTGTCGCTGTATTCATTTGACATATAGATTACCGTTAGCAAAAGCCTTTTCAAATTCAATGTTTTGGTAAACCGCACGGTGCGTCTTGAGCATCTTTATGAATATGTTAGCAGTATCCTTGACATCTTGCAATGCGTCGTGTGCATTTTCTCCACTAAGACCCATTCGTTCACGCAACGAATCCATACTAATAGATTTAACGCTTGGGTCGCCTTCAGTCCACATAAAGATATTATCCATAAGATCTACCTTGTAAACTTTACTGAATAACTTTTGCTGTGATCTTGACTTATCCCAAGGGCCAAACTGTTCGCATAGCCTGCTGATAATTGGCATGTCGAAGCCAATAATGTTATAGCCAACCGGAATTGGGGCAAAGAAAGGTTCGCCCTTCCAGTTGTATTGATCAACAAACTTGCAAAACTTTGTCCACACTGATTTGAGAGCCGGTGCTTTTGCTAATCCCTCTCTTGTTTTATTTGTTACACGCAATGCTCCATCTTCAATTGGATCAAAACCAGCAGCAATTGCTTTTTCATCGTCCAGAATTGGTTTAATCTCACTATTAAATGTACCCTTAAGTGCAAGGTTGCGACCATCTAATGCTACGGCGGCGATTTGCGTTGGTTGCGTTTTATGAGGATTGCGTGATCCTGTTTCAAAGTCAAATACGATATAGTCTCTATTTGCCATTAGTTAATTCCTTTATTTTCATGAGTTTATCTAGGAGATTAATACCTAGAACGTCAAATTTTACATGACCTAGTGCTTCAAGGTCTGTCATTTCAAGTCCTGCAATTTTTTCTGTAGATCCTTTCTGTTTTACCATTGGGCATACTGTGTGCAAA
>Ga0181568_10000956_pt1 | contig 26374 bp, 18 predicted proteins | sample 101ome_20_FD_133758 | JGI IMG/M metagenome (GOLD analysis project Ga0181568, IMG submission 133758) | Coastal salt marsh microbial communities from the Groves Creek Marsh, Skidaway Island, Georgia - 101404AT metaG (megahit assembly) | ecosystem: Environmental > Aquatic > Marine > Intertidal...
GCTCAGCACCGTGCCCACGAGATGAAGGCGCGTCACTCCCGGGTCGGTGTTGCCGACTACCGAGATGACTTTGTCCTGTTCGCCGCCCTTTTCGTGGGTGTCAAACGACACCTCCACCGAGCCCCGCTCTCCGGGAGCGAGCGGCTCGCGCGGCCACGTCTTGGGAACGGTGCACCCGCAGGACGTTGAAACGTCGGCAATCAGCGCCGGGCCCGGTCCGTGGTTGACAAACGAAAAGGTGTGCGTCACGACGTGGCCTTCGCTGACCACGCCGAAGTTCATCAGGGTGTCTTCGAAGGCGAGGACGGGCTTTTTCACTTCGGCTGCACCGCCCTTGGATGCCGTGGCGGGAAGCACAATCATGTCCGTCCCCACGGAACGCGGGTCGTCGCACGCCATCAACAGCGCGCCTGCAATCACGATACCCCAACGCCCTGCGAACTTCATTCGATCAAGCCTCTTCCGACTTTTTTGATGTCGCCCGCCTCTTTCAATTTGGTGAAGAGTTGGTCGAGGATGCCGTTGATGAACCCGTGGCTCTTGGGCGTGCTGTAGTACTTGCTCAGTTCGATGTATTCGTTGAGCGTCACTTTGAGCGGGATGGAGTCGAAGGTTTGGGCTTCCGCCAGCGCCATCTTCATCAAGATGCGGTCGGTGGTTGCGATGCGCTCGAGCTCCCAGTTTTGGGCTCCTTCTTGGATCAACGCCTCGCTGCCTTCGCCAAGCGACAACGTTTTGGTGAACAGCCCTTCCATGAAGGCCTTGTCGTCGTCGTCGTCACGCCACAAGGGGAGGAGTTCCACCTCGTCGTCTCCTTCTTTTAGGGTCTTGATGGTCTTGATGGCCATGCTCGCCGCGAGGTCCAAGTCGTCGACCCAGTAGATGCTCTCCTCTTCCAGCATGTCTTGGAACATCTCGAAGTTCACCATGTGCTTCCGGAACATGCGAACCAGGTTTTCACGGTCGAATTGGAAACCGCGCTCCTCGGAAGCCATGTATTCTTGGTACTCCTCGTTGTCCAGAAGCCCTTTGAACATGGCCTTGAGCAACTCGTGGCGGTTGCCCCAGCCCAAACCGTGCTCTTCGCACGCCTTCCGAAGCGTCTTGCTGTTCGCAAGAATCCGCAGCGGCTTGTTGGTGACGAACTTCGTGTTGGGATTCAAGTCCTCGGGCGAGGGGAGTTGCTTTTTGTAGCCAGCCTCGATTCGATCGATGGCAAGGGCTTGCATGGACCCAATCATGTCGAGAAGAAGGAGGTAAAGCTCCTGCATCTTTTGGGTGCTGTGGTCCAAGGCTTGACGGGCGCGTTTGACATCGCGGTCCTCGTCTTGATAGTAGCCAAAAAGAACGTGCAGGATTTTGATCCTGAGGTGGCGGCGGTTCAGCATGGTTGCGAATTGACACAAAAGTAGGGCGGCACCTCCGGAGAACATCCCTTGCGGATTGGGGTTTTTTCACCATGCGAAACGGAACAACCTCTGCCGTCCCCGGTACTTTTGTGGCCATGAACACGCGAAACCGGGTGGGGCGATTCCTCAGTGGCTTGACGGTCACGACGTTGGCTGTCGGATGCACCACCTTGGTGGAAGTGGACTTGCCCGACGTTCCACCCCAAGGCGTCCTTGAGGCTACGGTGAGGTTGGGCGAACCGCCGCTCGTGCTGCTGACCACCACCCAAGGGTACTTCGACGCCGTCGACGCTTCAGCGCTGACGTCGCTGTTTGTGGGGGACGCCGACGTGACGCTCGTCGTGGACGGCGTGCCGTACAACTTGCCCGCGCTGTGTTCTGGGGATTTGCCCCCCGAAGCGCTGCCCGCCGCGGCCGAGTTCTTGGGCGTGTCGCCGGAGGCGCTGGACACCCTGAATTTGTGCGTGTACACGGGTCTTGCGCTGCCGCAGACCTACGGAGCAGTGGGGAAGGAGTACGCGCTGACGGCGACGTGGACGCGCGAGGACCAAACCTTCAACCTCGCCGCCTCCACCTCCTTTCCCGAGTTGCCTCAACTCGACAGCGCGTGGTTTGAGATTCCCGAGACGTCCACCAACGACAGCCTCGGGCTGATTTGGACGGCGTTCACCGATCCTCCGGGATTTGGGCAGTCCTACCGCTGGTCCTCCAAGCGCGAGGGGCGCGACCCGGATTTTTTCTACCCGCTCGGAAGCGTGTTTGACGACGCGTTTGTCGACGGCCAAGCCTTTCCGTTTCTGAACTTTCGGTCGCCGCAACCGGGCGTGGAAGAAACGCCTGGAGAGGAGGGGTTCTGGAAAACCGGCGACACCGTAATCGTGCGTCTCGAGGCGCTCGAATACGACGCATTCGAGGTCATTCGCGACTTCGAAACGTCCCTTGCTAACCAAGGAAACCCCTTCGCCCTGCCGTCCACGGCCAGCACCAACGTTGAGGGTGGGCTCGGGTGGTTCGTCGCGTACTCCGGGGTGACCGACACGGTCGTTTGCGCGCCATAAACCGCGCCGGATGCGGCTCCTCTCGTCGCTTGCTGCGTTGTACATTCACCCCCAAAACCTCCTCGCCATGTTGCCATGCCGTTTCTGGAAAAGTGCCTTGTTTTTGGGCGTCGTGTTGCTCTTTGCTCCCCAAGCTGAAGCCCAAACCAAAGACGTCACCTGGCGGTTGGACCGCGTGACGTGCCACGAGGTTGGCGCGGTGTTGTCGTACGAAGGCAGCGTTCAAGCATCCGGAGGGGAGTGGAGGGCGGTGCTCGGCAACTTGCCGTCCGACATCGACGTGAGCAGCGCCCAAATCGAATTGCCCGATGGCATGCAACTCGTCGCGGTCAACAAAACCACGCCCCTGCCGGACGTGGCTGACGACGTGGCGTATTTGTCCAAACAAGCCGATGCGAAGCGCCTGGCCCTGGCCCTTGAGCTCGCCCTTCTCGAAGCCGTCGATCAAGAACGCGCGTACCTCGAAGCCAACCGATCGATTGGCGGTGGGGGCGAAGTGTTGCTGGTGGACGACGTCGAAGAAATGCGCCATTACCTGGCGCAGCGCTTCCAAGAATTGGCGCTGGATCGCGTGGACATTGCGACCAACGTCGCGGCCTTGGAAAAGGAGGTTGCTTCGGCGGAGCGCGACCTTCAAATGCTGCTGAACGAAGCGGCTCAGCCCACCCACGCCTTGGAATTGGTGATGTCCGGACAAGGTCGAGGCCTCGCGCGAGTTCACGTCGCCACGCAACAAGCGGGTTGGGTCAGTTCGTACGACGTGTCTTGGGAGGAATCCAAGGGGCAGCTTCGCCTCGAGAGGTTTGCTCGTGTGGTCCAAACCACGGGCGAGGACTGGTCCCAAGTCGCCCTAGAACTTCGCACAGGGCAGCCGATGGGCTTGAACCCGGTTCCTCAAGTCCGCCCCCAATTGCAATCCGCCGACCGCGCGTCGTACGACGGTTACTGCGCCAACGTGCAATGGGTCAACAGCCGCTTGCAGGACGCCGGAGCCCGTCAAGACGTGCTTCGAGGCCAAGGCGCACTTGCTTCGAATTGGGAGATGGAGGCGGATCAACGCGTGTCGGTCGCCGGCAACGGGGATGCCGCGCGTGTGTGGCTCGACGCCCACGCACTTGACGCGACGCCGCGCTGGACGGCTCGTCCCCAAACGAGCGAAACGGCGCTGCGTTCCTGTCACACCAAGTCGTGGATGGACATCCGGGCCTTGTCCGGAGAAGGCAGAATCTTCCAAGAGAACGCCATGGTCGGTGTCCTCCCTCTGAACATGCCCTCGTGGGGCGATTCGTTGGTGGTGCAGCTCGGGATGGATGACGGAGTGCGAAGCACCACAGAATTGCGGGCCGACGAGAGCGGCACGCGCCGCCTGTCCGGAAAGCGCGTCGTCGAACAAGTCCGCGTGGTGAAGGTGCACAACCAAGGTTCGTCCGTGGCGACCGTGGATGTCGTCGAACAACTGCCTTTGGGCGGGGACATGGAGGTGGAGGCGGAAGCGGGCGGGATGTGGGATGCGAGCACCGGTGAGGTCCGGTGGCCGGCCGTTCAAGTGCCGGCGTCGGGAAGTTGGGAAGCGACCCTCCGCGTTCGCATTGTGGTCCCCAAGAACGGCTCGGTCGTCGGACTCTGACCCCGTCTGGGCTCACGCCTCTCCGAACGCGGCCAAAAGTCTGTCCGCCAGCCTCGCAGACGCACCGCGTCCGCCCAGGGCTTCGCGCAGCTCCGCGAACCCTTCACGCTGCCCTTGGAGGTCGTCTTGGGTTGCGGCGAGCAACGCTTCCGGCGTCAGGTCGCGTTGGATGAGCTCCGGCACGAGGCCGCGGCCCAAAAGGAGGTTGGGCAGCCCGATAAATTCCACCTTCGCAAGGCGTTTCGCGAGCTGGTAGGTGAGTTCGCTGGTGCGGTACAGCACCACATGCGGCGTGTCGAGCAGCGCCGCTTCGAGGGTCGCCGTGCCGCTTGCCACCCACGCGCGTTGGGCTCGAAGCAGGAGCTCGTGGGTTTGGCCAAACACCACCTTCAACCCCGCCTTAGTGGCGACCGCGTAATCGTCCAAGGTTCGGCCTGGGGCGCCTGCCACGACGACGTCTTCCAAGTTCCATCGGCCTTGCGCAGCGCCGAGGACAGCAGCTTGCACCGTGGGGCCCAAATGGTGCTTGAGCTCCTGTGCACGAGAGCCCGGCAACAGAGCCAGTGCCACGGGCCGTTCCGCATCCTCGTTGGTGGGAAGGAGGTCGAGCAGCGGGTGGCCGCATTCCCAGACGTTCACGTTCGCGCCCGTCAACACGGGCTTTTCGAACGGCAGGATGGGGGCAACGGCATCGAAGTCACGTGCCAATTGGGCGCTTCTTCCGGCCTTCCAAGCCCAAACCTGCGGCGCGACCCACTGCACGCGAAGTGCTTGGTGATCCCGCTTGCGCAGTGCTTCCGCCAAGCGAAGGTTGAATCCCGGAAAATCCACAGTGAGCAGGACGTCGGGTGCTTCCCGAACGACGTCTTCTTGGGCCCTTCGGAGGTTTGCGAGAATGGTCCGAAGGTGGGTAACCACCTCCCAAAAGCCCATGAAGCTCGTTTGGTTCAGGTGGGTCAGCAGGCGCATGCCTTCCGCTTCCATCAAATCGCCGCCCCATCCGACTGCCTCCAATTCCCATCCGCGCACCTCGCACGTCGACTTCAAACGTCGAATCAATTCCGCACCGTAAGCGTCGCCGGAGGCCTCTCCGGCCAGCAAGAACACCTTCAATCGGCCCGGTGTGCGCGGTTCACGCAGGCTCACCATGTCCCGGCGTTGGCTTGGAAATACACGATGAAGGGGACGGTGACCAAAATCACGGCCAACAGCCCTTGCGCAAAGCGTTCCCACCCCAGTCGGTTGGCGACCCAAAAGAGCACGACGTTGAACAGCGTGCTGGCGGTGAGGATGCTGTCGCGGTAGAGCAAGCTGCCCAACACCACGTCCCGGTAGAAGTAATCGAAGGTGGAGCCGTTGGCCCACGCCCACCAAAACCCGAGCAGAACGCCGCCCAGGGCGGTGCCCACGAGCCCACCAAGGACGCCCCAACCAAACCGGTCCGCCGCGTGCCGTTCAGTCTTCAAAGCGAAGGTCCCATTGGTTTAACTCGGCGATGGCGTGGTGCGCCGTCAAATCGTAGTGCACCGGGACGACGCTGACGTAGCCGTTGCGAAGGGCCCATTCGTCGGTGTCCTCGCCTTTGTCGACGTCCGTGAAGTTGCCGGTCATCCAGTAGTACGTTCGGCCTCCAGGCGCTTGGCGCTCCTCAAACGAATCGGCCCAGTGCCCCGCTGCCTGACGGCAAACCCGCAGGCCTTTGACGTCCTCGGGAGCGAGCTTGGGGATGTTCACGTTGAGGCAGGTGCCCTTGGGGGTGCCGTGAGCCAACACCTGCTTGGTCACCGTTCGGACAACGTCACGTGAAGCCCGGAAATCTGCGTCCTCGGCAAAGTCGCACAGGGAAAAACCGACGGATGGGATGTCTTCAAGGGCGCCTTCCACGGCAGCGGACATCGTGCCGGAATAGATCACGTTGATCGAGGCATTTGAGCCGTGGTTGATGCCGCTCAAGAGCACGTCCGGCTTTCGGTTCAAAATCTTGTAGATCGCGAGTTTCACGCAGTCCACCGGGGTGCCGCTGGTTTTGTAAGCGTCCACGCCCGCCATGCGAAAGTCGTGCGGCGCAATGCGCAGGATGTTGCTGATCGTGATGGCGTGCCCCATGCCGCTTTGGTGGCTGTCCGGGGCCACGACGACCACGTCCCCCAGGTCCGCCACGCTCTCCACGAGGTTTCGGATGCCGGGAGCGGTGATGCCGTCGTCGTTGGTGACGAGAATCAGGGGGCGTTGCGTGGCGTCGCTCATTCCTTACGCTTGAGGGGTGCGGTTCAAGACGTCGAGGAAGTAGCCCCAGAATTTTTGGACGCTGCTCACTTGGACGCATTCGTCCGGGCTGTGCGCCCCGCGAATGTTGGGCCCAAACGACACCATGTCCATCTTCGGGTAGTTGGTCCCCAAAATCCCGCACTCCAATCCGGCATGGCACGCGAGCACCCGCGGGGCTTCGTGGTAGCGCTCCTCGTAAATCTCGCGGCACATCGCCACGGCCTCGCTGGACGGGTTGGGCGTCCAGCCGGGGTAGGCGCCGCTTCGCTCTGTCTGAAGGCCCGCGAGAGCAAACGCCGCCTCAATGCTGCGGGCGTGGTCGTCCTTCTCGGAGTCGACGCTGCTGCGGTTGAGGCACTGGATTTCCACGTTGCCTCCGGCGACCGCGACGCGGGCGAGGTTGTTGGAGGTTTGGACGAGGCCTTCAATGTCCGGGCTCATCCGGTGAATGCCCACGGGGCAGGTTTGGATGGCCAGCAACAGGGCGTACTGGTCGTCTTCGCCCATCACGTGGTCGGGAAGCGCAACGTCGCTCCACTCGAGCACGAGGTCGGGATCGGTGGTGGCGTACTCGGCGTTCAAAACCTCGCCCGAGGCGGCCAGCGCGGCTGTCAAGGCGTCGCGGTCCGATTCCGCGAAAACGATGGTCGTGCGCGACTCACGAGGAATGGCGTTCCGAAGCCCGCCACCCTGAACCTCGGCCACACGCAAATCCACGTGGTCCAGCGCTTCCAGCAGCACGCGGTTCATGAGTTTGTTGGCGTTGGCCAGCCCTTTGTGGATGTCCATGCCGCTGTGGCCGCCGGACGCGCCGCGGAGCACGAGGCTCATGGCGGCGTTGCCGTCCTTCACGGTTTCTTCTTCTGTGTAGGTGCCGCGAGAGGTCAAGTCGACGCCCCCTGCGCACCCGATGCTGATCTCGTCGTCGTCTTCGGTGTCGAGGTTGAGAAGGATGTCGCCGCTCAAGAATCCGCCCTTCAATCCGAGCGCCCCAGTCATGCCGGTTTCTTCGTCAATGGTGAAGAGCGCCTCGAGCGCGGGGTGGGGGATGTCCGTGCTTTCCAACACGGCCAGGATGCTGGCCACCCCAATGCCGTTGTCGGCTCCCAACGTGGTGCCTTCCGCACGAACCCAATCCCCGTCGACCACCATGCGGATCCCTTCGGTCATGAAGTCGAAATCCGTGGCTTCGTTCTTTTGACAAACCATGTCCACATGGCTCTGAAGAACCACGGTCTTTCTCCCCTCCATTCCTGGAGTTGAATTCTTTTTAATCAAAACGTTACCTACTTCGTCTTGAAGTGATTGTAGACCATTTTTGGAGGCCCATGAGTGCAGCCATTCGACCACGCGATCTTCGTGTTTGGAGGGGCGGGGAATGGCGTTCAAATCGGCGAACCGGTTCCAGAGATTGGCGGGTTCTAGTTGGCGTACGGGGTGATCGGCGTGGTCCTTCATGCCCCGAAGGTAGGGCGTGAATCGTGTGTGAATGCGTGGAAAAGTGTGGAAAAGTTGAGCTTTTCAAGCGCCCCAAACCCCGCGCTGCCTCGGTAATTTCGAGGTCCATATGTCAGAACAAGTCACGTACACAGAAGACAACATCCGGAGCCTTGATTGGAAGGAGCACATCCGGATGCGCCCGGGGATGTACATCGGCAAGCTCGGAGACGGCAAAGACGCCGACGACGGCATCTACGTCTTGCTGAAGGAAGTCATTGACAACAGCATCGACGAATACACCATGGGCCACGGCCGCACGATCGAGGTGGTCATCAAAGACGACGAGGTGCGTGTCCGCGACTACGGCCGCGGCATTCCGCTGGGGAAGGTGGTCGACTGCGTTTCGAAAATCAACACCGGCGGCAAGTACGACAGCCGCGCCTTCAAGAAGTCGGTGGGTTTGAACGGGGTGGGCACCAAGGCCGTGAACGCACTGAGCACCGAGTTTGTCGTGGAAAGCGTCCGCGAAGGCCAAATGAAACGCGCCGGCTTCGAGCTCGGCGAACTCACCGACGACGCGAAGGTGGAGTCCACGACCAAGCGCAACGGAACGCGCATCCGCTTCAAGCCTGACCCTGAAATCTTCAAGGCATACCGCTTCCGCACGGAACACGTCGAGAAGCTCCTTTGGAATTACGCCTACCTCAACACCGGCCTGACCCTGTACTTGAACGGGGAAAAGTTCCGAAGCGAGAACGGCCTGAAGGACCTTCTCGAGGATCGCCTCGACAGCAAACTTCGGTACCCCATCGTCCATTTGACGGGCGAGGACATCGAAGTGGCCATCACCCACACGGACGCCTACGGCGAGGACTACCAGAGCTTCGTCAACGGCCAGTTCACGCCCCAAGGTGGCACGCACCAAGCGGCCTTCCGAGAGGCGTACATCAAGGTCGTTCGGGACTTCTTCGGCAAGGACTACGACGCGGGAGACATTCGCGGCGGCATCTCCGCGGCGGTGGCTGTGAAGGTGGAGGAGCCGATTTTCGAGTCCCAGACCAAGACCAAGCTCGGTTCCCAAGACGTCGGTCCCAATCGGCCGACGCTGAAGAGTTTCGTGTTTGACTTCCTGAAGCGCGAGCTCGACAACTTTTTGCACCGCAACCCGGCGACCGCGCAAGCGCTCCAGCAGCGGATCATCCAAAGCGAGAAGGAGCGCAAGGACCTTGCGGGCATCAAGAAGTTGGCTCGGGAGCGTGCAAAAAAGGCGTCCCTGCACAACCGCAAGCTTCGGGATTGCCGCCTCCACCTGACCGACGTCAAGAACGAGCGCAACGAAGAGACCACCCTGTTCATCACGGAGGGCGATTCAGCCTCCGGTTCGATCACGAAGGCGCGCGATGTGGCCACGCAGGCGGTCTTCAGCTTGAAAGGGAAGCCGCTGAACAGTTTTGGGCTGACCAAGAAGGTGGTCTACGAGAACGAGGAATTCAACTTGCTTCAGGCCGCGCTCGACATCGAAGATGGACTCGACACGCTCCGTTACAACAAGGTGGTGATCGCGACGGATGCCGACGTGGACGGGATGCACATTCGCTTGCTCTTGATCACGTTCTTCCTGCAGTTCTTCCCAGACCTGGTAAAGCGCGGGCACTTGTACGTGCTCCAGACGCCGCTTTTCCGCGTTCGGAACAAGAAAGAAACGCGTTACTGCTACGACGAGATGGAGAAGCAGTTGGCCTTGGGCGACCTTGGGGCGCGGGCGGAAATCACGCGATTCAAGGGACTGGGGGAAATCAGCCCCGACGAATTCAGCCACTTCATTGGGGAGGACATTCGTTTGGACCCCGTGGTCATTGGAAAGGAGCAGAGCCTGCAGGAAATGCTGGGCTTCTTCATGGGCAAGAACACGCCCAACCGCCAAAAATTCATCATTGAGAACCTCCGCGTGGAGAAAGACGAAGTGACCGAAGCATGAGCGAGAACGAAGACATTCACGACGAAGAGCGCGACGAGCGCGACGACGAGTTCTCGGGCGACGAAGCGGCGTCGGACGCGGGGGAGATGGAGCACGTCGTTCCCGTTCGGGGAATGTACAACGACTACTTCCTCGACTACGCGAGCTACGTCATCCTCGAGCGTGCGGTTCCGCACCAGCACGACGGCTTGAAGCCCGTGCAGCGACGGATCTTGCACAGCTTGCGCGAAATGGACGACGGCCGTTTCCACAAGGTGGCCAACGTCATCGGCAACACGATGAAATTCCACCCCCACGGGGACGCGAGCATCGGGGACGCCCTGGTCCAAATCGGACAGCGCGAACTGCTTCTCGATTGCCAGGGAAACTGGGGGAACATCCTCACCGGTGACCGTGCGGCTGCGCCGCGATACATTGAGGTCAAGCTGAGCAAGTTTGCCCTTGAGGTGCTTTTCAACGCGAAGACCACGACGTGGTTGTCGTCGTACGACGGACGGAACAAAGAACCGGAAACGCTTCCCGTGAAGTTTCCGTTGCTCCTGGCAAGTGGGGTGGATGGGATTGCCGTGGGTTTGGCCTGCAAAATCCTGCCCTACAACTTCATCGAACTGATTGACGCGTGCATTGCTCACTACCAAAACAAGCGCTTCAAGCTCTATCCGGACTTCCCCACGGGAGGAATGGCGGACATGGAGAACTACAACGACGGCCTTCGCGGCGATCGCGTGCGCGTCCGTGCGCGCATCGACAAACTGGACAGCAAAACGTTGGTGGTACGGGAGGTGCCCTACGGCGTGACCACGGGGTCGCTGATTGACAGCATCCTCAAGGCCAACGACAAGGGCAAGATCAAGATCAAGAAGGTGGAGGACAACACCGCCGACAAAGTCGAAGTGGTGGTGCACCTTGCCAACAACGTCTCGCCCGACAAGATGCTCGACGCACTTTACGCGTTCACGGATTGCGAGGTGAGCTTGGCGCCCAACAGCTGTGTCGTGTTCGAGGATAAACCCGTGTTTATGGGCACTTCGGACATCCTCCGCATCAGTGCGGATCGCACCCGCCACCTGCTCAAGCGCGAGCTTGAAATTGAGCTTGGCGAACTTCAAGAGACGTGGCACTTCGCTTCGCTCGAAAAGATTTTCATCGAGAACCGGATCTACCGGGACATCGAGGAATGCGAGACGTGGGAAGAAATTCTCGCGGCAATCCACGAAGGCCTCAAGCCGCACATCAAGCACCTGTTGCGCGAAGTGACGGACGAGGACGTGACGCGCCTCACCGAAATCCGCATCAAGCGCATTTCGAAGTTTGACAGCTTCAAGGCCGATGAACGCATCGCAGCGCTGGAAGGGGACATCGACAAGGTGAAGCACCACCTCGACCACCTCACGGAGTACGCCATCGATTGGTTCAAAAACCTCAAGGACAAGTACGGTGCGGGACGCGAGCGCAAAACGGAGCTCCGCACGTTCGACACCATCGATCGCAGCAAGGTGGCCGTGGCCAACGCCAAGCTTTATTGGAACCCTGAGGAGGGGTTTGTGGGGACAGGACTCAAGCGCGGCGAAGGGGAGTTGCTCGGCGATTGTTCCGACATCGACGACATCGTCGTGTTCCGTCGCGACGGCGTGATGCAGGTGAGTAAGGTGTCGAGCAAGGCATTTTTTGGCAAGGACTTGCTCTACGCCGCGGTGTGGAAGAAGGGGGACAAACGCACGACCTACAACGTCGTCTACCTCGACGGCGCCACAGGCCGCAGCATGGTCAAGCGCTTCAACGTCACCTCCATCACGCGCGATCGGGAATACCCCATCACCAAGGGCACTCCGAAGTCGAAGGTGCTGTACTTCACCGCCAACCCCAACGGCGAGGCGGAGGTGGTGACGGTCTTCTTGCGTGCCCAGGCACGTCTCAAGAAGGTGAAGTTTGATTTGGACTTCAGCGACATTGGCATCAAGGGTCGGGCGGCAAGTGGAAACCTGGTTTCCAAATTTTCCGTTCGGAAAATCGAACTCAAAGAGGAGGGGGTAAGCACCCTCGGTGCACGCAAAGTGTGGTACGACGAAACCGTGCGACGTCTCAATGCGGAAGGTCGCGGTCAGTTCCTCGGGGACTTCAAGCCGGACGACAAGATTCTTGTGCTTCTCAACACGGGCGAGTACATCTTCACGGGCTTCGACCTCAGCACGCACTTCGACGAGCGAATGATTCACCTCGAGCGTTTCGACGAAGACAAACCGGTCAGCGTGGTGTATTACGAAGGAGAAAAGGACGAGTGGTTCGTGAAGCGATTCCTGCCGGAGTACAGCAAGACGGCTACCGGGTTCATCGGGGAGCACGAGCAGTCCAAACTTGGGGTCGCCTCCACGCTTCACCACCCGCACGTGCGCATTCGGTACAACCGCCGGTTCAAGCACACGCGCGACCGTGAAGACGACGTTCTTGATTTGCGCGGTTTCATCTCGGTCAAAGGTGTCAAAGCGTTGGGCAACAAGCTCAGCTCGTTGCCGGTCACCGAAGTGAGCCTGGAACCGCCTGTGGAAGAATTGGAGCAAGCCCTGGAAAAGGAACTCCAGGCTGCACGGGAAGCGGATGAGCAGCGGGAGAAGGAGGTCCGTCAGGCATCCCGGGAAGAAGATGTGGACGATGAGGATGACGTGGATGAAGATTCGCCTCTCGCGGACGCGTCTCCGGCCGAGGCCAATTCTTCGGGTGCGGGGCAAGGTTCGCTGTTCTAAGTGGCGGCGTTTGCGCTTCGGAAAGGGGTTGGTGTTCATTGTACACGAACCCCTTTTTTGTTCTACCTTGCCGGATCAAAATTTGACGACGATGAACCGTTTGATACAGCCTTGGGGACGAGTTGCAATGGCCGCTTTGACGGTGTTTTTTGCCGCGTCGTGCGGCGCTCCCGCCCCCTCAGGGGACCTGCACGTGGAAGGCTCCGCCCAACAAGCGGACGAGTTGGTGCACGCCGAGTGGACGAAGAACGCCACCATCTACGAGGTGAACCTTCGGCAGCACACGCCTGAGGGAACCATTCAGGCGTTCATTCCGGATTTGCCTCGTCTGAAGGAGTTGGGTGTGGACATCCTGTGGTTGATGCCCATTCATCCGATTGGAGAGGTCAACCGGAAAGGCGGGGAGAACAAGAACAACTACATCGCGGAGCTAGGAAGCAGCTCGTTGGGAAGTCCCTACAGTGTTCAGGATTACGTGGCCGTCAACCCGGATTACGGCACCCACGACGACCTCCGGGCGTTGGTGGACGCGGCGCACGACCTCGGCATGCACGTGATCCTCGATTGGGTGGCCAACCACAGTGCCTTCGATTGCGTTTGGACCGAAGACCACCGGGAGTTCTACTTGCCAGACAGCGCGGGCAACTTGCAGCCTCCTCTTGGCACCGATTGGTGGGACGTGGCGCAACTCGATTGGGAGGGCGGCGAAGAAAACGGGTTGTACGCTGCCATGGCGGACGCGATGACGTTTTGGGTCAAGGAATGCGGCATTGACGGATACCGCTGCGACGTGGCGATGAAAGTGCCCACGAAGTTTTGGGACATGGCGCGTCGCCAACTTGAAGCCGTCAAGCCCGACGTCTTCATGCTCGCCGAAGCCGAAGAGCCCGAGCACCACAACCGCGCGTTTGACATGAGCTACGGGTGGCATTTTCACCACCTGACCAACCAGGTGGCGCAAGGAAAGGAGCCGGTGCAGGTGTTGCGGGACTACGTGGCGGAAGAAGCGGAGCGGTTTCCTTCGGACGCGTACCGCCTGGGTTTCATCACCAACCACGACGAGAACAGTTGGAACGGCACGGTGGAGGAGCGTTACGGCAAGGCCGGCGACGCCATGGGGGTCTTGGCTGCGACGCTGCTCGACATGCCCTTGGTTTACTCCGGCCAAGAATCGTACAACCCCAAGCGCCTTCGGTTCTTCGAGAAGGACACGGTGAATTGGGGCGTGTACCCCAAGGCGGGCTTTTACCGCACGTTGAACGAATTGAACCACACCCGTGAAGCCCTTTGGAACGGTGATTTTGGGGGTGCGCCGCAGGTCTTGAAGACGTCCGCCGACGAACATGTCTTCGCGTTCATGAAAGAGAAGAACGGCAGCACGGTCGTGGTCGTGTTGAATTTCTCGGACCAACCCCAAACCGTGAAGCTGACGTTGCCTGAAGCGGCGCTGCAAACTGCGATGGGCGAAGGCGAGGTGGACGCCTGGGCGGAAGGCCAAACGCTGTCTCCATTCGGATACGCCGTTTTGGCCACCGAATCGTAACCTGCGACGCACCTTCACGTCCGAAGGCTGCGCTAATTTCGCTTCATGAAATTGAAGCGCATCGCCCTCATCGCCCACGACGGGAAGAAAAACGAGTTGGTTGATTTTGTCAAGAAGCATCAGGCGTGGTTTTCGGAGCGCGACCTGGTGGGCACAGGAACCACAGGAGGGCGAATCGAGGAATTGGGGTTGACGGTGGAGCGCTTTGCCTCGGGCCCGCTTGGAGGCGACGCCCAAATTGCAGCTCGGATCACCGAGGGCAGGCTGGATGCCGTCATTTTCTTCCGGGATCCGATGGGCAAGCACCCGCACGAACCGGACGTGAACATGCTGTTGCGTCAATGCGACGTGCACAACGTCGCCCTGGCCACCAACCGTGCCACGGCGGAATTGCTTGTGCACGCCATCATTTTGGAAGAAGAATGAGCGAGGTGCTCCGGCGCGGATCGGGGCCTTGGCCGACAGACAACCGCGACATCACGGTGATGGGGTGGCTGCGCCAAAGGCTGGCGCCGGTCGAAGAAGCGGAACGCGAAGGTGCGGCGCGGTGGCTCGCCGACCACGTGAGCGAGCGAGCCAGGGGAGATCGGATGGCCTCGGAGTTTCGGTGGTCGGAATCGCAGTTGGATCGCTTGGCCGTGATGGCGGACCGCGTGGCGGAAGGAGCGCCGATTCAGCACGTCGTGGGGGAGGTTTGGTTTGACGGGGTGACGTTGTCGGTCAACGGCGACGTCCTGATTCCCCGTCCAGAAACGGAGGAGTTGGTCGTCGACTTGGCCGGCCGCGTGGCAGGCTTGCCGCAGATGCACGTGGTGGACTGGTGCACCGGATCTGGGTGCATAGCACTCGCGTTGAAGAGGCGAATTCCTCGGGCTTCGGTCGAAGGGCGCGACGTCAGCGTCGAAGCCTTGAAGGTGGCACGTCACAACGGGACGCGCAACGGGCTTCAAGTGACCTGGGAAGAGGACGACTTGCTGAACCCGTCCGAGGTCCAAACCCCGGCCGACGTGGTGGTGTCCAACCCCCCGTACATCCCGCAATCGGAGCAACGCGCGATGCACCCTCGCGTCACCGAACACGAGCCCCACCTCGCGCTCTTTGTGCCGGACCACGACCCGTTGTGCTTTTTCCGTGCGCTGGTGTCTTGGTGCGAATCTGGAGGGCTTCGTTCCGGCGGTTGGTTGGGCATGGAATGCCACACCGCCAAAACCCGTGAAGTTGCTGACTTGCTCACGGCGCATCAAGGTTGGAAAAACGTGGAAATCCTGTGCGATATGCAAGGCCTTCCAAGGCACGTGGTGGGGCAGCGTGAGCTACCTTGAGGGCATGGATGTTGGGGCCCAAATCGAATCCTTGCGCGAGGAACTGCACGCGCACAACCACCGGTACTACGTGTTGGCTGCGCCCACGATTTCGGACCGGGAATTCGACCTCTTGCTGGAGCAACTCGCGAAGCTCGAAGCCGAGAACCCCCAATTCGCCGACCCAACGTCGCCCACGAAGCGGGTAGGGGGCGACCTCACGGACCGGTTTGAAAAGGTCGCTCACCGGTCGCCAATGTTGTCCCTTTCGAACAGCTACAACGCGGACGAAGTGGCGCAATGGGCGGAGCGCGTTCAGGCGGGGTTGCCCGACGAGGAAGTGGAATTCGTCTTGGAGTTGAAGTACGACGGGGTGGCGATCAGTTTGTGGTACGAAGGAGGGGTGTTGACCAAAGCCCTGACACGGGGCGACGGAACCACAGGCGAGGACGTGCGCACCAACGTGGCCACGATCCGCACGGTGCCGTTGAAACTGAGTCCTGGGGCGCCGGATCCGCTGGAGATTCGGGGAGAGATCTACTTCCCGTGGCCGGGGTTTGAGGCCCTGAACGAAGCCCGACGCGACGCCGGAGAGCCCGAATTCGCGAACCCGCGAAACACCGCAGCCGGAACCTTGAAACTTCAGGACAGCGCGGTCGTGGCAACCCGGCCGCTCGACTGCATGATTTACAACGTCGACGCGGAGACCATGCGTGCGCTGGGCGTGGAGTCCCACAGCGAAGCCGTCAAAGCGGCCGCTTCCTGGGGCTTCAAGACACCGCCTGGGCGCCGGATTGAGGTGGTCAAGACCGTGGACGAAATCATGGCGGCGGTGGCGCACTGGAACGAGGCGCGGCACGGTTTGGACTTTGCAATTGACGGGCTGGTCATCAAGGTCAACCGCTACGACCACCAAAAACGTCTGGGCATGACGGCCAAGAGCCCCCGCTGGGCCCTGGCTTACAAATTCGAAACCGAGCAAGCTGCCACGTTGCTTGAGTCGGTGGAATACCAGGTGGGGCGTACCGGAGCCGTCACGCCTGTGGCGCACCTCGCGGAAGTGTTGCTGTGCGGCACGAAGGTGAAGCGCGCGTCCCTGCACAACGCCGACCAAATTGAAAAGCTGGGGTTGCGTGAAGGCGACACCGTTCTTGTGGAAAAAGGCGGGGAGATCATCCCCAAAATTGTCGGGGTGGAATCTTCAGCCGGCAACGCGGAAGGCTTGTTTGCACCGCCTCCAATCGCGTTCCCAACGGCGTGTCCCGAATGCGAGACCGCGTTGGTCCGGAAGGAGGGCGAAGCACAGCACTACTGCCCCAACGCAGCCACGTGTCCGGCCCAGGTGCGCGGACGCATCAACCACTTCATCTCGCGAAAGGCCATGAATGTGGACGGCCTTGGCAAGGAAACGGTCAAGCAGCTCGTGGACGCGGGGTTGGTGCGCGACGTGGCGGATTTGTATCGGCTGCGCGCCGAGGACCTGTTGCCGCTCGAGCGCATGGCCCAAAAGTCCGTGGACAACCTGCTTGCCGGGCTTGAGAAGAGCAAGAGCGTGCCGTTTGAGCGGATGTTGTTTGGGCTGGGCATCCGCCACGTGGGCGAGACGGTGGCCAAACAGCTTGCCCGCTCCCTCGTGCAACTCGACGCCTTCAAGTCCGTGTCGCTCGAGGAGTTGATGGCGCTGGAAGAAATCGGCCCCATCGTGGCGGAAAGCGTCGTGGCTCAGTTTGCCGACCCCGCGTTTCTCGACGTGCTCGACCGGCTCGTTGCGGCGGGTGTGCATACCCAAGCGGAAATCGAGGCTCCTGTCGGGACCGCCCTGGAAGGCGAGGTGGTGGTGGTCAGCGGCGTGTTCGAGACGATGTCTCGGGACGAGGCGAAGGCGGCCGTGACGAATCACGGGGGAAGGCTGGCCGGGAGCATCAGCTCCAAAACCACCATGGTGCTTGCGGGAGAAAAAATGGGGCCGAGCAAACTCCAAAAGGCAGAGTCGCTCGGCATCCCGTTGGTCGATGAAAAGTCGTTCCTGGCGCGAATTGGCCTCAGCGAATGACCTCGAGGGTCGTCCGCAACTGACCGGACTGCTCGCCTCCACACGTGGCGAGGTATTGGACCGACACGATGTACGATCCGGGATCCACAAGCGTTCCGCTTGCCCGTCCGTCCCATTGCAAGGGCTGGCCGTTGTTCTCAAAGAGGAGCGTGCCCCAACGGTTGAACACTTGGATGTGGTATTCGTCCATCATGGTCAACACGTTGGTGTCCTCGTGCCCAGGCACAAAGGGGAGGAAGCGGTCGTTGGAGCCGTTGTTGTCGGGAGTGATGACGTTGGGGAGAACCAACTCAGACAAGTCAAGCACTTCCGCGTTGGAATGGACCTCGGCGGCTTGCTTCGTGGTGGTCGTGCATCCGTTTTCCAAGAATTCGACCTGGAGCGTGTAGGCGCCCGCTTCGGTGAAGGTGGCTTCGCTTTGAGTGGAAATCACTTCTCCCGTTTCGGCGGACATCCACGTGTACGTCGGCGTGTATTCTTGAGGGAAGACTTCCAAGCCCACCATGGAGACTTGAGAGACGTTGCAGTCCAACGTGCCGTCCACGTACCCCAGGGTCACTTCAGGCATCTCCATGTCCTCGTCAATCACGACGCTGTCAAACGACGTGCATCCGTTCTCGGCGTTGGTGACGGTCAACACGTACGTTCCTCCTGCGGCGGCGTAGGCCGTCACGACATCTGAATCGCCGTCAATGGCGCCGTCTTCGGTGGTCCATTGCGCCAAAGCGTTGGGGTCGTTGGCCGTGGTGCCGAGCAATTCGATTGCGGGATTGCTGCACGTCACCGTGCCAGGCAAGCCGGCACTCACGTCGAAGGTGGCGGTGTCCACCACAACTTGCAGGTCTTGCTCGTCTTTGCACAGCAAACTCTCCGTGCCAGGGTAGGTGACTTCAAGCGTCACGTGGCCCGGCGCCGTCGCGGCAAAGGTCATGTCGTTGCTCACCAAGGCGTTGTTGACGTACCACGCGTAGTCGAGGTAGGCGCCGAAGTCCGACTCCGCAGCGCACGTCAAGGTCTGGTCGTTGGTGCAGTTCAGGGCGTTGCCGTCGCTGGCAAGTTCGACCGTCACTTCGTCCACCACAACGTGGACTTCGTCGGTGATCTCAAGGCCGCACTGGTTCGTGTACGTCACGCTCAGGGTGTTGCTGACGACCCCCGTGTACATGGGAGCTTGCAAGGTGGCGTCGCTGACGGCGTTGCTTGGCGACCACGTGTATTCCGTCACGTCCAAACCGCCGGCCACAAGTTGCACTGCCGCTTCAGGGCAGGCGTAGATTTCCGTGTCCGTGCCCGTGGCGTTGCCGGTCAAGCAGACCCGCTCCACGTTGATGGCGTCGCTCGCTTCGGCCGTGAAACCCCACCACACGAACCGTTCGCCGTCGAAAATGTCGTTGATCAAGTCAATGCTGGCCACCAGCCGAGCATCGCAGTCCAGGTGCACCGTCATCTCAGGCCCTGCGGGATCCCAAACCACGTCGACCAAGTGGTCTTCGCCGTCCTCGAGGTTGCCGGAGTTGACAAACGCCGCAACAGGGCCCGCTGTGAACGTGGCTGGACCGTCGAGGTGTGCATAAGACCCGTGGTTGATCATGGCAATGTGGTCCGCTTCGATGTCTCCGAACTCCGCCTGCTGGCGCGTGTCGAATTCCACCCCAAACGACGTGCTGAAGTCGGTGTAGCTCGTGCCAGCGGCATCCGGACCTTCCGTTTGGAAGACCAGCACCACGCCTTCGGCGCCGTGGTTGACGCTGCCGAAGTTCAACTTGGTTTGGAGGTGAAACGGCTGAGTCAAATCAATGGCCTCGTTGGCCCAAACCGCACCGGAAGTGCCGTTCTCGCCGGAGGTCAATTCAACGCAACCGTCGCCCAGTGACACGGCCGTGCCAGTGGGCGAATACGTGGACAATTGGGCAGTTGCCGGGAGGATGAGGGCAAGTGCAACTGCGAGGGATAGGGTAGAAGAGAAGCGCATTTTTGCGACTTTTAGTGCATGAGACACTACGTGCTTGCCATGCTTGGGGTTGCGGTTTGGGGTGGATTTGTTGCTCGAGGTCAGGTCGATCCCTGTTCCTCGGTGGCTCCTGTCGCGGCGTTTGTCAGCCCTTACGACATGACAGTCATGCATTTGGCCTGCGTGAATTCGTCCCTTGAAGAATTCTTCAGCTACCCCACCTGGAAGGTGTACAGCAGCGAGGGGGACCTCTTGGCCGAGGAAACCTTGAATTACTTCGGATTGACGGACACGACCTGGCACGAGTTGAGTGTCGTGAATCCCTTGGACTTCAACACCAGTTCCCAAGAAGTCACCTTGGTACTCACGTGGAGTTCCGTCAACGGCGAGCAATCTTGCGAGTTTGCCTACGTTTTGGAGCCTTGGGTTCCAAGCCCCAATCCCGACGCCGAATGCATGTTGGTGCAAGTCCATGCGTGGGGTACGCTCAGCCCCGCTTCCGGGTTTCACTTTTCGTTGTTCAATGTGCTTGACGAACAGGAAGTTGCGTCGTTTGACGTGGTGGCCGATGAGGCGGGGTTGTGGCCGTACGCAGACGTGGCTGAGGCGTGCCTCGACTGGAACGAATGCTACACGCTGTCCTGGGAGTCCCTCGGCGACCCGCAATCGACCTCGCCGGTGTACGTGGGCCTTTCGCCCGGAGCGTGGGGCAATTCAGCGTGGTTTGATTTCATCACCGTGGAGATTTGGCCGCTGGAGGCGGGGTCTGTGTACCTGGACGCGTACGAGCCGGATTGCGACACCACGGCCGTCGACGACGTACGGGAGTCGATTCAGACCCCGTTGCGTTGGACGGGAGCCAACCCGGCTCCTGCGTCGTCCCGCGTTCCGGAGGCTTGGCGCGGCGCCGAGGTTTGGTCGGTGGACGGTCGCGCGCTGGGGACGATCGACCCTCAGGGTGCCTGGCCGGCTGGGGCCGAGGGCTGGGTGGTTCTCAAACAGCGCGCGGGTGAACGCAGGGCGGTGACGCGCGTTTGGGTCACGGATTTCTAAGACCTCGGTTTCAGATTGCCCTCAAAACTGCAGGGTCAACTTCAAATTCACCCGACGTCCGGTCAGGAAATTGGGGACTGCATAGTAGCGGCCGTTGACGTCCCGGATCCAGTTGTGGTTGATGGTGTTGTTGATGCCCAAAATGTTGAACACCTCCAACGAAATCAAGCCGTTTCGCTCCGCGTCGTCGCTGAACATCACGCGCGAAAACCCGACGTCGACCCGGCGGTAAGCGGGGGTGCGCAGGACGTCTTGGTAGCGGTTGAACGAGGGCGGTCCGTAGGGGAGGCCTGAGCCGTAGAACAAGCTCAGCAAAACCTTGTAATCGGGGTTCCGCGGCATTTCATCCTGAAACAACAGGCTGAAACTGAACCGTTGGTCGGCCGGTCGAGGAATCATGCCGGGGTAGTACGTTACCGTGTCCGTGATGACCGCGAAGGGTCCCGCGTGGTAGCCCGGCACCACCCTGAAGCCGTCCGCATTGAAGTATTCTTCGTAGCTGTCGTCGACGAGGTCTTCTTCGGTTTGGAGGGCGGACATGCGCAACCAACTTTGAATGCCGGGGATGAATTCCCCGTTCACCATGACGTCGAGTCCCGTGGCGTAGCCTGCGCTGTTGTTGGTGGCGTAGTAGCGTTGCCGAACGTTTTCAATCTCGTAGGGGATGAGGTTGTCGAGGTCCTTCCAATACAGCTCGCCCACCACTTTGAACGGACGACCCTTCGATTCGAATTGGTGGTCTACGCCAGCCACGGCGTGGATTGCGCGTTGCGGTGCCACGTCGGTTTTGACCAAACCGTCCAGCCCGCGCATTTCCCGGTAGAACGGGGGTTGGTAGTAGTACCCGCCAGAAATGCGGTAGGTCGTGAGGGGACGTGCGGCGGGCGTGAACGCGGCGTGGGCCCGTGGGCCGCCGACCAAGTGCGTGTTTCGCGTGAGCGCCCACGGGTCGGGAAGGACGGACCAGCGGTGGGCTCGGACGCCGAGGTTGACATCCAAATCTCCGGCGTCCGTCGCCCACCGCCACGTGTCCTGCACGTACGCGGTGCTTCGATTCGAACTGACCACGTTCTCTGCTTGGACGTAGTACGGCAATTCGATGAGTTGGTCGGGGCGCCCTCCAGGGCCGTTGTAGCCCAGATTGTCCTGGGGGTGCGGGGAGAAAAAGCCCGCGCTGTCCACCACGTTGTACTCGGAGACGACGTCGTCAAACGTTTCGAGACGGTGTTTGATTCCCCACTCCACTTGGTGGTCGCCCACGAGCAGGTTTCCCTTGAGTGCCGAGCTCAGGACTCGGGCGAACAACGTGTTTCTTCCGTGCTGAAGGAAGCCGCCGACCCCGAAGGTGTCGCCTTCGTCAAAGGTGTCGCCTCCCGGGTCGCGTTCGAGTTCGCTCAGGAAATATTGGCCCAACACGTCGAACGACTCGCGTTCTGCGGTTTGGAAGATGGAGTTGATCCATCGGACGCGGGAGGTCTCGGTGCTGCGCTCCACGGCGAGGGCACCAAACCCCGTCTCGTACCCCGACTGTTCTTGTCCGTCGTAGTACACGGTCAGTCGCGCGGCTTGGTTGATGGTGCCGATGTTCGTCTCACGCGTGGCGGGGAAGAACCGGTAGTCGTTCTTGCCGTAGACGCCGAGCGCTTGAATTTCCCACGGGCCGTAGCCGTCGGGGTCCCAGGTGACGTAGGTTTGGGCGTCGAGGTACGTTGGGGCGTATTCCCCACGCTCGTCCAAGGTGGACAGGATGTAGCTGTTGTTGCGGTACCGCACCCCCAGATTCAAGCGCACGGGTCCCGCGACGTGGTCGTGCTGCACTTGGGCTCCCAGGGCGCTTGCCGAGACGCGCGTGGCGTCCTCCGTGGGTTTGCGGTAGCTGATGTCCAGCACCGAGCTCAGTTTGTCCCCGTACCTTGCCTCAAAGCCCCCGGCACTGAATTCGATGCGGTCGACCATGTCGGGGTTGGCGAACGACAAGCCCTCTTGTTGGCCTGACCTTACCAAGAACGGGCGGTAAACCTCGATGTCGTTCACGTAAACGAGGTTCTCGTCAAAGGACCCGCCGCGAACGTTGTAGGCGCTGCTCAGCTCCGAGGTGAAATTTACCGGGGCTTGAAGCAGCGCATCTTCAATGGTGCCTCGCGGCGTCGGAATCTTGCTGACGAGCCGCGGGTCGATTTTTTGCACCGTCACGTCCGTCGGTCCGTCGCCCACGACCTCGGCCTCCCTGAGGTTGGTTCCTGGAGCCAGTCGGAAGCGCTTGTTGGCGGTCTTGGAGCGAAACAGGACCTCCGTCGTTTCGCTGGTGTGTCCCACGAAGGACGCCGTCACAACCCACGGGCCTGCGCTCGGGAATTCCAAGGTGAATCCGCCCTGGCTGTCGGTGGTGACGCCGAGACGCACGTGATCCTTGACCAAAACGGCGGCCCCGGGAAGAACTTGCCCGCGCGTGTCGGACACCGTGCCAGTGAGGGTGTAGGGGGTTTGGCCCCAGGTCACGTGGACAATCAGGAACAAGCACAACCCCAATCCTGCACGGCGCATCGCAGTCATTGTCGCTTCAGTTCGCCGGTTTTGAGGGCTTGCAGGAATTTGGCCCACGCCACGGGATTCAACAAATTGACGGGCGGGGCTTGGCCCGCGTAGCCTGCTTGGATGGCCTGCGCTGACAGGACTTCGGTGGACGTCGACTGCCCGTCGCGGCCCACCTCAATCAGCCGGTCGTACACTTCCATGGGGTCCAAGTTCGTCTCCCAGGCCGGATCCAGCCCGTTGTTGGGGAGGCCCAGGGCCAAGAATTCTTGTTTGAATCGCTCCTTCGAAGGCCACGGGTACACAAACGCGTCAGCCATGTTGACGGTGTCCCGTCCCAAGGGCTGGACCAAATTGACGCGCCCCATTTCGCTTCCGACGGGAATCACCGCTTGTTGTGTGACGTACCCCACGCTCGAAAATTCAAGGGTGTCGCCTTCCAAGGCAGGAAGGCTGAAGAAGCCGCGAATGTCCGTCATGGTGCCGCGCCGGTCCCGAGCACGAAAGACCGTGCAGTAGGGAAGCGGAGCGAGCGAATCGCCCGTCACCACAAGTCCGCTGACCTGCACCACGTTGGGGGATTTGGGCTCGGTTTGGCCATGCGCGGAAAAGCTCCATGCCAAGGACACCAAAAGGCTCAAAACGGACAGCAAAGGAGGACAATTCATGAAGCGCTGAAGGTACAACGCATCACGCGCCTTCTTCTTGTGCCGTCTTGAATTCGCTGGTAAAGTGGAAGGTGATTTCAGGAAAATTCTGAATCTCCATGTTCAACATGAATTGAGAAGGGGCGAGGTAGACTTCCAACCCGTCTTTGTCGCGGACGATGTCCTGGGCTTTGATGCGCCGGAATTCGGACAGCTTTTCTTCGTTGTCCGACTCGATCCAGCAAGCTTTGCTGTAGGGCTTGGCCTGGAATTCGCACTTGGCGCCGTATTCGTGTTCCAGCCGGTATTGAATGACTTCAAACTGAAGTTCGCCGACTGTCCCCACGATTTTTCGATTGCCTGCCTCGCGAATGAACAGTTGTGCCACGCCTTCGTCGGTGAGCTGTTGGATGCCTTTCTCGAGCTGCTTGCTCTTCATGGGGTCCTTGTTGACCAACTCCTTGAAGATTTCCGGCGAAAAGCTCGGAATGCCTCGGAATTGCAAGTCTTCTCCTTCGGTAAGGGTGTCTCCAATCTTGAAGTTTCCGGTGTCGTACAAGCCCACCACGTCACCGGGCCACGCTTGCTCGACGACGCTCTTTTCCTGGGCGAGGAAACTGGCCGGGTTGGCGAATTTGAGCTTCTTGTCGAGGCGCGTGTGCTGGTAAAACGTGTTGCGTTCAAAGTTCCCAGAGCAAACGCGCAAAAACGCGATGCGGTCGCGGTGCTTGGGGTCAATGTTCGCGTGGATCTTGAAAATGAATCCCGTGAACTTAGGTTCGTTGGGGGCAACCAAGCGCGTGGATGTTTCGCGCGGTTTGGGGTTGGGAGCAATGTCCACAAACGTGTCGAGCATTTCCTGCACACCGAAGTTGTTGACGGCGCTGCCAAAGAAGACCGGAGCCATCTTTCCTTCAAGGTACGGCTTCGGATCCCACGCGTCGTACACGCCTTCAATGAGCTCGACGTCCTCCCGAAGTTGTCCTGCGTGGATGCCCACCAAGTCGTCGAGGGCGCTGTCGTCCAGGGAGTCCAGGGTGACGACGTCCTTGGCCACCTTGGTCTTGTCTGCTTGAAACAGCCTGAGGCTATGGTTGTACAAGTTGTACACCCCTTGGAACGTGTGGCCCTGAGAAATGGGCCAGGACAAGGGGCGGACCTGGATGTCGAGCTTGGCCTCGACTTCGTCCAGCAAGTCCGTAGGGTCGCGGCCCTCCAAGTCCATCTTGTTGATGAACACAATCACGGGCGTGTTGCGCATGCGGCACACCTCCATCAAACGCTCGGTCTGAGGCTCGACGCCCTTCACGCAGTCGATGACAAGAATGACGCTGTCCACGGCAGTCAAGGTCCGGTACGTGTCTTCCGCAAAGTCCCTGTGGCCGGGCGTGTCGAGCAAGTTGATCAGCAGGTTCTTGTAGTGGAAGGCCATCACCGAGGTCGCCACCGAGATGCCCCGTTGGCGTTCGATTTCCATGAAATCCGACGCCGCCGTTTTGGTGATTTTGTTGTTCTTCACCGCACCCGCGGTCTGAATCGCTCCCCCAAAAAGCAGGAATTTCTCCGTCAAGGTCGTCTTGCCCGCGTCCGGGTGGGAAATGATGGCAAACGTGCGGCGACGTTCAATTTGTTGTTGGATGTTGGCGCTCATGGGGAGGCCCAAAATTACGCCTTCCGCCTCGACTCCACGAGCGCATCCATCAATTCCTCCCAAGCGGGAATCAATTCTTCCGCACGGCTTTGCTCGGCCCACCTGCGCGCCTTGCGGGTGACGTCGTCCACCTGCGCTTCGCTCGCATTGCGCACGGCTTCGACGGCACGCGCGAGGTCCTGCGCATGCCCGGCCTCAAAAAGAAACCCGCGGCCGTCCGAGAGGAGCTCGGTTGTGCCGCCCGCGCGGCTTCCAATCACCGGCACGCGACGAGCCATGGCTTCAAGCGTGACGGTTCCGATGGTCTCCGAGGTGCTCACCATCCCAAACGCGTCCAAGGCGTTGTACACCCCTCGGGCATCTTGGCCGGGCAGCATGTGAACGCGGGATTCCAAGCCGGATTCCTGCGTCAGTCGTTCGAGGTGTGCGCGTTCGTCCACCCCGTTGTTGACGGTGTTGTCGCCCACGAAGACCCAATGAACCTTGGAGGGCAGCAAGGCCAGAGCTTGAAGCGCCAGCCTTTGGCCTTTGCCGGGGTCCAATCGCCCCACGGTGCCCACCAAGAAGGCGTTGGAAGGAAGCTCGAGTCCCAAGGCCTCCCGCGCGTATTGCAAACTCACCTCGGACTCTTCAAACCACCGCGCATCCAAGGGGAGCGGCAGCACGTGGCATTGCTCCGGCAGAAGGGGGGTGCGTTCAAGGCATTCCACTTTCAAGTGCTCCAGGCCGCACACCCAGGCGTCCACGGCTTGGTAGCGTTTGAGGTGCCACGGCTGGTTCTTGGCCCGCGGGATTTGCATCGCTTGCTGCATGACCAGTGCTGCGTTCATTTCCCTTGCGGCATGACGCCCAAAATCCAAGTCGCGCCGGTCCCGAATCCACAGGATGTCCGCATGCCGTTTCCGTCCCCACCGGCGGCCCGCAAGGCGAGAGGTCAGGGTGGAAAAATCCGGCGCCGAGGCCACGTAATCGAGCCCGGATTGCTCGGCGTGTTTCAGGGTGGGGGAATCGGCAGGCGCAGACAGCGCGACCCGGTGCCCAGCGCCCTTCATCCAGCGGGCCATGACGAGCATGTTTCGCTCGAGTCCACCCCAACCTTTGGACGAGGTAAAGAATTCTATA
>Ga0181568_10000959_pt1 | contig 26335 bp, 23 predicted proteins | sample 101ome_20_FD_133758 | JGI IMG/M metagenome (GOLD analysis project Ga0181568, IMG submission 133758) | Coastal salt marsh microbial communities from the Groves Creek Marsh, Skidaway Island, Georgia - 101404AT metaG (megahit assembly) | ecosystem: Environmental > Aquatic > Marine > Intertidal...
AGCCTGTTACATCAACATCGCCTGTGATTGCCATTGTTGATCCATTAAATGTAAAGTTTGCTGAATCTTCTAGGGCACCACTTGTACCGGCAAGTACTACACGGCCTGCTGTTAAGTCTGAAACGATAGCAGATGCAGCTGTAACTTCACCTGTTGTTGTGATAGCAGCTGTTGACAATAAACCTGATGAAGGGTTGTATGTTAATGCTGTGTCACTTTCTAGACCTTGTGCACCTGTAGCACCATCAACAAATGTGATATATGTTGTCTCATCTGATGTGTTGTTTGCTGTAATAGTTACGTCTGTAGCAGAAACCCCTGTTAGGCCACTACCATCGCCAGAAAATACTGTTGCTGCCAATGTACCTGTACTTGGGTTGTATGTTAATGCTGAGTGTGATTCAGCGTCTTGTGAACCTGAAGCACCATCAAAAATTCCTACATAGAATGTAGCGTTTGTTCCAGCATCTGCACTAACAGTAACTTGTGTTGCTAAACTTGCTGTACCTGTTAAATCACCAGTTACATCACCTGTAAATGTTGCATCTGTACCGTCTGTACCTGAATCAAGTACTGATGTACCGTCTGTTGCTAAAACATCACCGCGAATGTTACCAGAGAAGTAACTGTTTGCTGTTACAATTGTACCAGTGATAGCTGCGGCTGTTGTACCACCAATAACTGTGTTATCAATAGCACCACCGTCAATATCAAAGTTTGAACCTTCAATTTCAACTGAGCCAGCTTCTAACTTTTTACCAATAGTAATTTTTTCACCACCGTCTGTAGTGATAAAAGACATGTATTGGTTTGCACCTTCTTGAATTGTCAATGCAGCTGCGTTGTTATCAAGTAGGTCAAGGTCTGTACCAGTACCTAATGTAACTGTACCGCCGTTAACTGTTAGGTTATCGTCGAGTACTAAACTGCCTGCGCGAACGTTTGCATAATCAGTAATTGTTACGTCACCTGCTGTTGAACCAGTTTCTGCTGTTGTAACAAAAGTAAACTGATCAGCGGATTCGTCCCATAACCAAGCAACGTTGTCATCGTCGCCACGCTCAACAACAAAACCAGCGTCTACAGAAGCTGAGCCTGTTGCACCACTTGAAAGTACTGTTAGTGGATCTTCGACAGAAAGTGTGGATGTGTTAATAACTACGCTATCGCCACTAACTGTTAAGTCACCTGTAACTGTTAAGTCACCGCTCATTGACACGTTATTTGAAGCGTCAATTGTAATTGCTGTGCCTGTACCGTTATCGTCAATACCTGTTGAAGCAAAGTTACTGATTGTACCACCGTGTACTTTGTCGCCAGAGATTTGATCGTTAGCAAGTGTTAGTGTACCACCTGAAACGTCAACGTCGCCTGTGAAAGAACCAGCGTTTGCTGTTAAAGTGCCAATTGTAACACTACCAATTGTACCGCCTTCAATCTTATCACCAGAGATTTGATCGTTAGCAAGTGTTAGTGTACCACCTGAAACATCGAGTGTTTCGCCAGATTCGACTGTTACATTACCATAGAATGTGTTATCTTTGATTAATGCGCTGTCAATTGAAACACCGGCATTTAGTGTTTGTTCACTAATTGTATCAACTAAAACTGCGGAGTCTTTTAACTTAACACCGTCAATTGAAACACCGTTTGCTGATGAGTACTCATTGATAGTGTCAGCACTTAGTGAAGAAGAAGCACTTAATGTTGTAAATGCACCTGTACCTTCTACTGAAGCACCAATGTTTGTACCATCAATACTACCACCGTCAATGTTTACACTATTAAGTGTAGCAGTACCCGATGAGTTGATTGTTGTGAACGAACCGGCTGCGGCTGTTGTGCCACCAATTACTGTACCGTCAATTGCACCGCCATCAATGTCAACTTTTGAAATATTAACTTCACCTGTACCAGCCGGTGTAAGATTAATGTCACCGTTTACATTTGTTGAAGTAATATCATTGCCGTTGATGTTAATGTTATCAACATCTAGTGCTGTTAATGTACCTACACTTGTGATGTTAGGTTGTGCAGCTGTTGCTAATGTACCTGTGATAGATGTATTAGCAGTTAATGTTGTAAATGTACCAGCGGCTGGTGTTGAACCACCAATTACTGAGTTATCTACTGTACCACCGTCAATTGTTAGGTCATTGTCAACGTATGCATCAGCAATTGATGTACCGTTCCATGTACCTGTACTAATTGTACCTAATGTTGTAATAGATGTTTGACCTACATAGTTGGCAGAAATGTCAACTGCGTCTGCACTAACATCGATACGGTTTGTTGTACCAACAACATCAAGTGTGTTGCCAGTTTTGGTCATACCATCACCAGCAGTAATTTGACCAACACCTGTAAATTGTGTAAATGTTAAAGATGTTGTATCAAGTGTGATATCGTCGTTTGTTGTTAAAACGAAACCGTTATCACCGTTTGTTGTACCTTCTGTTACGAAACAGAAAGCACCTGCTGTAACGTCAGCATCAGAGTCAAAGTCCGAAGCACGTGCTGGTGCACCGGAAGCGGCAACGACATAGATACCGTTTTCACTACCGTCTGCTTGGTCTTTAATTAAGATTCTGTCGCCAGTTGCAAGTGTAACACCGTCGAGTGTGTCACCGTTTTCAAAGTCAGAAGCAAGGGTACCGGCTGCTGTAGTAGCTGCACGAACTGATTCCTTGATATCTAGGCCTTGGGAAACACCATCTAAGTATTGTTTTGTTACAACGTCGCCGGCCTGTGTAGGCTCGCCAACTTGTAAACGAGCTAGTGTAGAGCCATCAGATTCTGTGAACTTGAATAGTGTATTACCGCTATCGTAAACGATACGGCCACCACTCTTGCCCATTTGAACGTCGGCTGAAACACCAGCTATACCAAAGTTTTTGATATTAGCCATTATAGTTTTCCTCCATTAGTCTTGTATAAGGCTTGTTGTCCACTCTACTACTAGGTACTGCATTGATACCTTTGTAATAGGCTTAGTTAAGAGATGCCTCTCAAAACCTTCCCGGCCTCGTCGGGAGAAGAACAACGCATGGAGTTCCTGTTAAGGAACGAGACTAATTTTATTTATAAAGCATCAACGGGGTAAAATAATATACTATAATTTACTAATTAGGTAATCGTAAATTAAATGCAAGAGAAAGCCTACTTCCATTTGCGTATTGTCCGCCAACTTTATGATCAAGCCAACTTGGAAATAAAATCATCATGCCTTCCATTGGCTCAAAAGAAACATCATTAAAATAATCCCCAATAAATTGAAAATAGCTGCTTTCTCGAATATGCATACGCTTATATGTAAAAGATATTCTACCGCTATTTTTGGGTGCTTTAATATAATAAACACCTGACATTACAGGGCCGGGACTATGATTATGTATATTAGTAATATTGCCCCAGGACATGTAGTTAAACCACCAGTTGTTTTTTTCTATTTCTAGTTGTTGATTAGTAATTTCTCTTGCTATCTGTTTTGCTGTAGTAAATATTTTACTTACAGCAGGAACGTGCTGTAAAGGAACATATGTATTTTCGTATCGATTATTTTCTGGATGTGAAAACGTGTGGAAACGCTTACTTTCTAAGAATTGGTTAAACAACACTCTATTGATGTTTTGTGAATCACCAATAGAGTTTATAAATGTTGTATATACGTTTGCCGAGAATAGTTGTTGTCTTTCTACTTCCATTTTTTCTACACTACAATTTACAAGTACTACGTAAGTATTTAATAGAGTAGCATTGGCAAAAATATTATACTATAATATAGAAAATGGGTATTTAATATTAAAAGAAATAGCTACACGCTCTTCGGGCACACAATGCATACTTACTCTGTGATCAAGCCAACTTGGAAATAAAAGCATCATACCTGCTACTGGAGTATAGGGCACTTCTTGGAAGTTATGTCCTATATATTTGTAATATGTTTCTGGTCGCTCAGTATTTTTTGTTTTATCTTTGATGTAAGTACGATTATGTGTAAAACATAACTTACCGCTTCCCTTAGGCGCATTAACATAATACACACCAGACCATACCGGTCCAGGACTGTGGCTATGTATATTTAAAGAGTCTCCTGCCCGCATAATATTAAACCACCAACTATGTGGATCAATTTCAACTGACTGTTTTGTAAGTTGTTCTGTTATTGACTTTGCTCGCATAAGAACATATTGCACAGATGGTACATCTTTAGAATGTATTTCTATGTTTTTATATTCTTTTTGTAACTGATACTGCTGATATTCTTTAGTGTTGTGTAACTGAGTTAAAATTTGTTCGTTTATCTCTGTGCTATTGTGTAGCATTATCTTAAACACTTCAGTAGGAAACAGCATGTCTCTATCGATATTCATTTTCAGTCTCGCCGGCAATATACATATTTACTTTTAAAATTTCTGATTTAAACTTCACTATAACTTGTGCAACTTACCTATAAATATTTACACGGGGAATAAGGCTAATACAATACTAATACAGGCTAATACTAAACTTATACTTGCGGTCATACTTTAGGCCCAAAGATACACCGCACTCCCCACCATCCATAAAAAAAGAGGATCAATATTGATCCTCTTTTTATTTTTGCATTGAATAAAAATTACATTAATGTAACTAAAATTTCAATTACGCCAATACCACTATCAGTATAGTCTTGGATTGCCTTACCAATAATTGTACCTGGAACACGCTCGTCGGCTGCCATAGCAACACCTGGTTGTGCTGATGTAACCATTAGGTCACCTTTGCGTACTGTACCCATAACCTTACATGGTACACGACCTGTAAGTGCTACTGCTGGGTGTGTTTCGTTTGTACCAGCGTTTGCGTTCATTAAGTGAGCAGGATTACTTGAAATAACACCAGCAACACGTGAATCATATAGTGTTGTTGATTGTGTTACTTCGTTAGCACCGCCAAAGCAAACAACTGTACCTGCTGTGTATAGTTGATCTGCTTCATAACGTTCTGCTAAGTCTGAATACTGAGCTGCTGTTGCTGTACCGTGATATGTACCGCCTGTAATGTCGGCTGCTGTGACAGTTAAATCACCAGTTGATGCACCTGTTGCTGTAGTTGTACCAAAGATAAATCTATCTGCTGATTCGTCCCAGCCCATAAATGCGTTATCACCTGTTGAACCACGCTCCATAACGATACCTAAGTCGTTAGCGTTTGAAGCTGCACCGTTATTAAGTTCGATAAGTGAGTCACTTGCTACAGTATTTGTTGTACTAACTGTTGTTGTTGTACCGTTAACTGTTAAGTTACCACTTAGTGTTAAGTCGTTAAATGTAACGTTGTCGCTTGTACCAACAGCCTGACCAATTGCAACGCTTGGTGTAGCACCTTCGCCTGCGGCACCAACTGTAACACCTGTGCCTGCTGTTAAACTTGCAACATAGTTACCTGTTGTGTCTGTGCCTAAAGCAACTGCGTCGGCTGCGATAGTTACAACACCCGAGTCGTCCATTGTTACATCGCCGGACAGAACTGCGTCTCTCCATGTTGATGTGCCTGTATCGTAGATAAGAAGTGCACCGTCTGCTGGAGATGTTATGTTAACATCGCCCATTTCTGCTAGTGTATCTTCTGCTCCAACAGCTGCGTCAACATATGCTGTTGTAGCAATTTTTGTTGAGTTATCTGAAGCAGATTGTGTTGTTGCTGTAGCGCCGTCGCCTAATACAACACTACCACTAATTGTGCCGCCGTGAACTTTATCACCGGAAATAGCATCTGCGGCTAAGTTGTTTACGTCCTCACGTAGTAGAGGAATACCACCAGCTGTTGAGCCATCGTGCACGATAACTGTATCTTTGGTTGTATCAACTGTCAATTCGCCTGCTAAACCAGTAAAAGAACTATGTTCTGCCGTTGTGCCACGTCGACGTTGTACTGCATAATTTGGCATAGTAAATTCTCCTATTAAATTTATATTAATCGATTATTATAATTTAATCAATAAAAACAAGTTACAATTATAGAAACCATTCTATATTGTTATATTTATTCAATTTCAGGAGAAATGTTTATTTAATCTATGTTAGACCACCAAGATCGTTTTGATGGTAAACATTGGTTGTGCCTTCTGCTAAATCATCAGTGGTTTTAGTTGCTAATCTTGTATCAAATCTACCATCTGTGTAATATAAATTTGTAGATCCTTCCCCAATATCGTCAGTATCTAATATTACTGTGCCTGTTGCACCATTAACAGAAGCAACACTAATAGGTGAAGTTGACAGTTCTTGAACAAATATTTGTGCGTTTGTTGCTTCCGGATTGACTGTTAACGTTCCTGTATCAACCTTTGCTTGCAATTTATATGTTATTACTGTGCCATTTGTTTGCCCGTGTACATCAGCATGCGACACGTTAAAATCCATTCCAGGGAAGAAAGTTTCATCCTGCTCGTATAAGTCAGTTGATGTGCCACCTACTACTCTTACAAGTTTAATACCAACCAAACCTACACCAGTAAGTGTAAGATCGTCAAAACTTACATTAACTTGAACATTGATAATGTTTGAACTTGTTACTGTAATTGCTGTTGTATACCCTGCAATATCAGAATATGATGTGCTTGTTACAGTAGGAGATGTTGTAAATGTAGCAACTGATCCGCTAATTTGTGCTACAGCGGCGCTAGTAAGCGAAACCCAGTCTATGCCATTGTATCCCTGAAAGTCTGTTCCTGTCCATCTTACTAAACCTGCTGTTGTTGTAGCAGTATTGCCAAGCAATACACCATCTTCTGCTTCGATTTGCCCAGCAATAAAGTTACCAGAGCCGTCTCGTTTAACTAAAGTATCTGCAGTATTAATACTAACTGCCGCGTTTGTATCAGTATATGCAGTATTCCAGTTACTTACAGTTGTTGGTGTTACACCTGCATTAGTAATACGTGCGTCTGCTCTTGTATCTGTGTAGTATAAGTTAGTACCTTCGGCCAAGTTAGTTGTTGTCTTAGTTGCAAGTCTTGTATCAAATGCTGTGTTTGCTCTAGCATCAGTGTAGTACATAGTACCACTTGATACTGTTGCAGCCGGGTCTTCTGCTAAATCTGCCGTAGACTTAGTTGCAAGTCTTGTATCAAATCGTGTATCTGTATAATATAAGTTAGTACCTTCTGCTAGAGTTGTTGTTGATGCATGTCCAGCATTACCTGGTTCCCATCGTAAGGTTGAATTATTCCACGATAATGTTTGCCCATCTGTTGGATTTGATGTTGTTTCTACGTTTGCTAAACTGTACAAAGATGCCGCTGTAATTCTAGCATCTGCTCTACTGTTAGTAAAATACAAGTTAGTTACACCTTCTGTTAAATGATCAGTTGTATGTGTAACGGTGTCTAATAAATCGCCTGCACCATCTACCCCAGAACCGCTAGGTAGTACTACAGTTGACCCGGTTGCAGTAATAGTTGCACTACCTAATTCAATTGATGTTCCACTTAGATATAAGTCTCTAAATCTAAATGAAGTGCTACCCAAGTCGTATGCTTCATTTGTATCAGGTACAATGTGCCCGTCTAAGTTACCATTTAAAAATGAACTAACTCTTGCGTCCGTATAATATAAATTAGTACCTTCGGATATGTTACTTGTAGAAGGAGTAGCAAAACTTAAAACACCAGATCCGTTTGTTGTTATTACTTGATTTGGAGTTCCGTCGGAGGTTGGATATTCGAGACTATTTATAGCAACCCCGATGCCATCTACTGTGTTACCTAAGACTACTAAATTATTTGTTAGAGATAAAGTTATATAAGAAGTAGCCGTAGAAGTATTAGCGCCTGTGTCGTCAATTGTAAAGTAACTAAACGGTAGATCACCGTCTTGTTCAATACCCATAACCCATTTGTGCCCAGATCCAGCAGTAACAGGAATATTTTTAAATACTGTGCCAGCAAATGTAGGAGCAACAGTACCAGAACTGCTCGGAGTTGCTGATATAGTAACCGAAGCATTTCCTTCTCCGCCAAACTGTGGACTATCAGTTGTACCTAAACCTAAGTTTGTTCTGCCAGTTGATGGTGTTACATTGCTTAGTTCGTCATCGGCAAAATCGTTTGAGTCAAATGTAGCCGCAGTACCTAAACCTAAGTTTGTACGTGCATCGGCTGCTGTAGAAGCACCTGTACCACCTAATGCAATACTAATAGGAGGAGTGATACCTCCCCAATTACCAGCATCGTTGTATAAGAAATCACCCGGTGATGCCGGAACAGTAATCTTACCAGTAGAAATACCTGTAATACCTGTACCGTCGCCAACAAGCGATGTAGCAACAACCGATCCTGCTACTGTTACTGTATCTGCTGTTAAAGTTATTAAATCAGTATCTGTAACCGCTACGCCTATACTGCTTCCATCGATGTAGATGTTATCTACTTGTAAACTAGTTAATGTACCGGGAATACTAGTTATTCCTGAACCAAGTGAAGTTGCACTTAGTACTGATGTACCATCAATAAAGTATTCTTTTCCTACTGCTAAATCTACATGTTCGCTAGATGTCCAACTATCGGTTGCATCTATCCAATTAAAGGTTTTATCGGTGCTACCTTTTACAGTAATACCACCACCGTTAGCGTTTGAATCTGTAGGAGAATCAACGTTGTTTAGAGTAATGTTTGGATCGTCGGTAGTTAATTGTTGTACATCAATCGATGTAGTACTACCCGAAATAATAACATTACCGTCAATATTCAAATTTTTAATGGAACTGTTAGCCATGCTTCAAATCCTATAATTTAATAACTATATAATTGTATTTATCTAAAAGCCGGCTGAAAAGCCATAAGGAAACCCGGGCATGCCCGGGTTTCGATATGTAACTTGGTTTCTCTCTTAGAGGAAGCCTAAGTTTTGTACGGAAATACCTGATACGTAGTCGCCTGCGTTACCGAAGGAGTTAGCTGTGTTTGTTAACTCTTTGTAACCGTAACGTGTCAAGAATGACACTGTTGGCTCGAATGTACCTGGATCCATTACTACACCACTACTCATTAATGGAATGTATGGGCAGTAGAATGCAGCTGCGTCTGTTTCTGTTGAGCCTTTGTAGCCCATTAGAATGTCAGCACCTGTACCGCCATCTGTGTAGTATGTGTCAACATAGATACGCATTGTACCATTCAATGTACCAACGTACTTAACGTTTGTTGGTGCTTCGAATGTACCTTCTGTTGTACGTGCGAATGCTGATGTTGTTGCACTTTGTAGTGCTGTAAGCACACTTGGTGAAACAACAGCCCAGTTAGCTGCACCGCGTCGTGTGCGAGCGGCAACTAGGTTTGCTTGCTCGTTCATTTGAATTGCTAGAACAGCGTGACGATCACCAACGAATGTTGGAGCACCTGTGAAGGTACCTGTTTGATTGAATACTGCATCTTGACCTGCTAATGAACGTAGTGATGCTAAAATTTCTTGGTCAATTTCAGTTGTAATTTCTTGTGCTAGAGCAGCTAAAATTTCTGCTTCAACATCAAGGCCGTGCATTGCTTGTGCATCTTGAGCGGCTTCAAATGTCCAACGAGCACTCAATCTACGTGACTTTGCTTCTACAACTTCTTTGACGATTTGGATGCTTAGACGGTTGCCTGCTACACCTTCTGCTGTTGCTGTGTAGTTTGCTTTATCGTCGGCTGCATTACCTGAATAACCAGCTGCAATTTTGAATGGGCTTAGAGCCTCTTCACCAGCTGTTGTGCTTGTACCACCTGAGCTTGAAAAAGCGTCAGCGTAACGTACACGCAATGTATGGATTTGGCCTACTGGGCCAGCCATTGGTTGAACGCCAATAATTTCGTTAGCGATAACTGTTGGCATTACACGTCTAATTACTGGAAGAATTACCTTGTTAAGAGCTGCAACGTTACCAGCTTGTGTTGTGGTAGCTAGTGCATTCTCAGCAAGATATTGCTTTGTATTCTCTAACATAACACTCATTGTTTGAGCGCGTTGACCGGAAAGGCCTTCCATTAGAGCTTCTTTAGTGGCTCCCCAGTTTTGACTTTCTGTTAGGTTTTCTGCCATTTTAAATACTCCTTATTTAATACCTGCTAATTTTTTTAGATGTACAATGTTACCACTGTCATCTACTTGCTTTGTTGTTTCTTCTGTTTGTGGTTTGTTGCCTGTCTTTTCAGTCAGTGTTACCTTAGAAGTTTCTTTTCTATCTACTGTCTCATTGAGTACAGCAGGTAGATATTTTTGGAAACTACTCTTAAGGTTCTTTGTTTGAACACTTTCAAGTAATTCTTCCATAATACCTCTCTTACTCTTTGCTAAAGGTGCAAGAATCTCACTCATAATTTCATCACGAGCAATTTTGTCGTTAAGTTTCTTAACTTCAATTTCTGCATTATCCTTTGCTTCTGTAAGGGAGGCAATATTTTTGCTTTGTTCCTCAATAGTACTATTGAGCTTGCGAACTTCTGTGCCTTCTGCGAGATATGATGTCATATACTCAGACGCAAAAGATTCGAAAATCTTGCGACCAAAGTTATTTTCTCTGGCTGCTTTGATATCTTCTTTAAGTTGTGTCATTTCATTACGTAGTGCAGATTCAACAACCTTTTCGACTGTTGTTGCCGCACGTTTAATGAAGTTTTGCTTTGCTTCGTCAAGTTTTTGACGACCACTAGCAATCAACTTTACTTTTGCTTCTGCGAGAGACTTCTTATCCTCGTTGAATTCAGCAATCTCGCCTGCGAGTTGCTTTAGCACAAAACCCTCAAGTTTATTAAAATTATCGAATTGCTTATTACGATCTTCTCGGAGTTCGACGATTTCGTTACGTAATGATTCCATTACGAAACTAGATAAGGCTTCAGTATGTTCCTTCATGTTCTTTTTATATTGAACACGAGCTTCAATTAAACCCTTACGGTCGTCAGCAAACTCAGCGATTTCAGTTTTGATAGCATCTGAAAGCATTGTGTCCATGGCTTCAACAAGTTGATTCTTGTCGTTTTCATAGCGGGTAGCAAACTCTTCTCTTAGCTCAACTGCTACTGCTTCTCGAGCCTCAACAAGGTTTTTCTCCCATGCTTCCTGAATGCTGGCCTTTGTGTTCTCATCTAAAAGATCGCTTTCGAGTAATTCTTTAAGTGCTTCGGCCATAAATATTCTCCCTTTACTTCTTATTCAACTCTTCAATAAACTTTAAAATACCTTTTTTGAGGTATTTTTGAGCTTTTTTATCATAAACCATTGCTTCTGCTAAATTATACATACTGTAACCATTACGCATATTCATTAGGCTTTCACGTATTGCCTTTGGATATGCATCAGGTGCGCTAGGTTGTGCTACAATGTCTACAGTAACAATCTCAAAATCGGAAACTTGTCCGCCTTCGTTTACGTTACCGCTTCCTCTACTTGATACGCCTAACTTCGCTCCACTTTCGAGTAATGTAGAAATGATGTTACCCATTGGTGTTGGAATAACTTTAAGTTTTCCATAACCGTTAGGTCCATCCATCCACATATCTTCAATAATGTGGCTAACCCGGTCTAAGTTTACAGTTAATTCCTCAGGATGGTCCGCTTCTCCGAGAACTGTGTGTCCTTGCTGTAAGCGTTCGTTAATAGACTCAACTGCTTTGCTTATCTCTGTTACGGGATAAACACGCTCGTTTTGATTCTTAACGCCACCCTGAATAAAGATTCCTTTCATATAAAGGTCTTTACCGGAACCGTCAGTGCGTTCCCGGGCTTCAACTGCTACTCTAGCCTGATTAGGAGTTAAACGTTCAAATAATGGTTGCATTGACATTATCTTACCTTAGGTCCTTGTTTACTACTGCTGTAGTATTGTCTGAATGGTCACCGTTATCAGCTGCTTTAGCTGATGATAATTTAGCGTCTTGATTTGTTGTCATGCCTTCGGCAGGTTTCTGTGCGGAACCGCCTTTTTCATCACCGCCTGCAAAATCTACAGGGCCACCTTCGAGTTCTTTACCGGTAACATTGCCGCCGTTAATTGTGCTTTTGGCACTAGCGTCGCCGTTATCGCCACCCTTTGGTGAACTTACTGCTGATAAACTTGCAGATTCATCTAACTCTTCTGCATCGTCATCTGACTCTTCTGCTTCAAATGCTACTGATTCTTCAGCTTCCATGTCCATATCCATGTCCATTTCTTCTGGGTCACTTTCGTCACCTGACATTAATTTGTCAAATTCTGCTTTGAGTTCGTCAACTGCGGCTTCTAGATCGTCTACTCGGTCTTCGACTTCTTCTTCTTCACCTTCAGGTGATTCGTCGTCGCCAATTTCCATGTCATCTAGATCGTCTTCTGCTTCGGCATCATCAATATCTTCTTCGCCATTATCGTCGGCTTCACCGACTTGTTCTTCGTGGTCGATTTCTTCACTGTGGGCTACGATTTCATCGTCTTCCTGTGTGATTTCATCTTCCCAGTCAGATTTGGCGGACTCTTCAACTTCTTCTTCATCTGTATCTGTATCTTCTAAAGCTTCTTCGATCTCTTCATCTTCATCTTCAATTAAAGATTCGTGAATAGAACGTGCTTTTTCTACGAATACAGTATGGAGCAAGTCTCGAGCCTTATCTTCATCATCATTAATAAGGTACTCTAGTACCTGTTCTAGTTTTTCTCTTGACATCCGATCCTCCTCTTCAAACCGCGAAAGAGTTTGTGTAATATTATTTAAGATGTCTTACTTAAAATGAGGGCAAAAAGGTAGGTTTTTCGGCCTTTTTTGGCCAAAACATGAATAAAAGTATATTTAATCTTTATTTTTGTCTATTATATACAATGTTAATGAAAACAATTTAACAATTATGCGATACCTGCACCAGGTTCTGGTGCTGGAGCATAGACCATTTTTAATAATTCTTTACGGTTTTCTTGCTCATAACGACGGAACTCTCTAACTTTACGTAGAGTATTAAGATGTTCTAGTGTAAATCTAGGACGACGAGTATCATCAATTAGCGCAACAGAATGTTTGTCTTTGCTAACATCATAATAAGCTTCGTTAAGTATAAAGTCACGTGCTCGCATAATGTTATTTATCTTAGAAATGTTTTATGCGGGAGGTTCGCCACCGGGTGCGTTTTCAGCACCGCTAATTGGAGATTCTGCGCCTGGCTCAACACCTATACCTTCATCTCCGCCTCCGCCCAAGTCCGGGGTTTCGGGTGGTGCTAAGTCAGCAGGTTCTGAAGGTCTAACGCCTACATCGATCATGCCAGGAGACATATCTGTCAATGGATGATCTTGTCCTGATTCTTCAACAAACATGCGTTCATTTTGTACAATTTCGTCGTCAGTCCAACCAAGGTAACGTTTTAATGCATAGCGTTTGCTTATAAATGGTATTTGTACTGCTTGACCAAATACATTTAATTGTGCGGCATCAACTTCAATTTGTCGATACTTGCCAAAGTTTTGTGGCTCGATAAACACAAGTTCAAATAAGTTTGCTTCAACTTCAATACCTTTGTGTTTGCAGAACATTTTAAACTCATGATCTAACCATGGCGCAACTAATTGTTGCAGTCGTTTACAATAGTTTGTAAAACGATACTCTTGAATAAATGCTGTACCAACTCTACCGTCGTTGTATACAGCAGTACCATCTTCAGGGCCAGTAGGCAAATAAGAACTTGGAACACGTAAACCACGTAGTAGTTTATTGTTAAAGTATTTCAAGTCATCAATTTGTCCTAGGTTTTCACCGCCCGGAAGCGTTTCAACTTTAGAACCTCTGCCCTCAGAAGTTTGAGCAAAAAAGTAATCCTCAATCATTGATAGTGGATTATATGCGGCATCCATAATGTTTGCGCCGCCTCCTGTTTTGTTAGGAATACGCTTTTGGTGAATTTCGTTTTTAACTTGCTCAATAAACGCCATTGCTCTTGTGCGAGGCATATCACCTACATCAATATAAAACACACGACGTTCTGGTGCACGTTGTACGCGATAAATTAAAATAGCATCCTCAAGCATTTCTTTTTGCTTGAAGATTTTATAAATTGGTTCTAGTATACTTGTGCCAAATGGCCAAGCATTGTCCAAGCCTTCGCTTAAACTTAAATGTATAATATGATCAGCAGAAATAGGAATTGCTGTTGAGAAACCCGAACCTGATGCTAAACCAAAGCCCTCTTGGCTTCCTACTACTGCACCGCCTTCTCTGCCCCTAACAGTTGGAATAGCAGGGTTTGCTTTACTTGAGTAGTCTCTGCCTGAAAACATGTTGCTGGCAACAATTGATTGCATGTTCAAGTCCAAGTCTTTAACATGATATTCTTCAGTCTTTTTGCCATTGCCTTCATCAACGACAACTTTTTCTACTTTTGCAGGATCAATCCAATATAGTTTCCATGTTTCAGGATCTCTAATAAAAAATTGATCGCCATATTTTAAAACACTACGTACCATGCGCCACGTGCGTCTATCTAAATCATTTAGATTGCACCATTGTTTTAATGCGCTTTGTAGCAACTTTACTTCTGTTTCTGTTGCGTCGTTTTTGTAATGTATTTCGTATGGTAGTTCTGTTGCTGAATCTGTTTGTGTACAAAACTCGGCAATAATGTCTAGCGCCGCGTTGATCTCACTATCCATGTCCATTTGGTCGTATTGCATATAACGTTCCAACCGATTTGGGGGACCGGTATATACTTCTGGTAACCAGGATGAATATTTATTGTTAAAAGCAGCCGAGTTTCCTTCTGCTTTTCCGCGATAGTTTGTTTGATCGTATACTTGAAAGTGTTTGCGCCAGCTCATTAAATCACCATAGGTAGAATTATATTATACTATTATATTTATCGTTTTGTCAAGTTTTATTGTAAGCGAAAAATACTAGGAAACGTACGGGCTTGATTCTTTAACTGCTTTAACGATACTCTTTGAATTATACATGTCTGCTTGCATCTGATTTACTTGATCTACTTTCATTTGATTCATAATATCTTTTATTTCGCCAAGTATTGCTAATTGTTCAGTATTTGCTTGTTTTACATAATTGTTCATTGATTCGGACATTGATGTCCAATTTGTTATTGCATTTTGTCCAAATGTTGCATCTTGATCAAATGATGTTTTGTATGCATTTAATGTAGCAGTTAAGTCTGCAAGAGATCTTGTAATGTCTATAGCAGGCTGTACTTCTTGCTGTGAGTTCATTTGTCCTCTCATAGCAGGTCTTACAGTACTCTTATAGTCGCTATCCTGCATGTTAACGTTGGGAGCAAAATTACCACCACCAATTGTAGTAGCCCTTGTGGCGGCTTCTTGTGCAATCTCTTGAGGGCTTTTACCAAGTAAACCAAATGTTAATCCATTTACTAAACTACTGCCAGCGTTTAATAAACTTCCGCCAACGCCTGCATTTTCATCTGCATTAAATCCGGAAAATGCATCATATGCACCCATACCGGCAGCGGCAATCAAACCAACACCCGGTATAAATTTAGCACCTCTCCCTGCTAATTTTAATAGATTACCTGCTTTACCAGCACCTTTAACACCAGCTGGCGCGGCTGTTGCTAATCTTGCTTTTTCATATGCTTCTGTTGCAGCTTTAGTTGCGAGTCGTGTTTCTCTACGACGACGTGCCATACCTTTACCTACTTTGTAGGCTCCATATGCAGCTGTGCCGCCAACAATTGCCTGGTCTACTGAACTTGCGGCTCCTTCTTCACCTTCACCACCGCCAAATATAGCGTTTTTCATATCAGTAAACACATTGCTAAACGCGCCAGTAACCTTGTCGTATAACATTGCGCCAATGTTTATAAATGCATCTACTATAATTTGTGTAACTTTTTCGCCAACACCGTCAAACATCTGGCTAAACCCATTTAATATTTCATCGCCGGATTTAACTACCCAGGTACCTGTTCCGAATTCGTCATAATCTTGCTTAAAGAATATACCGCGAATATATTCAAATCCTGCTTTAATGGCTTTACCGAACCCAATAATATAATTAGGTATGTTTTTAATCATATTTTTAAAGTCTTGCGTCATCATATAATCAGTTATAGACTCAAGCCCACTGATAAGACTAGGAGCGAGATCATTTGCAAGGCCGCGCATTGACTTCATAAAATCACCGTCTGGCTTCAGTATCTCTGTAAATTTGTCAGTAAATCCCTTCAGACTTTTCTGGAATGTCTCGTCGGCAAATAATCCTGCTACAAATGTAGTCCATGTGGACTGCATCTGATTCATTAATTCGTCAAACGAGCCTATTGCACCTTCGACGCCTCTGAGTGATATTGCGGCTCTTAATGCCTCAAAGTCTGCTTTTTGTAGACCTAATGCTAATGCTATTGCAGAGTCGGCAGTACCGTCGGTTACAGCAGCCAAAGCTGCCATTGCTTTCATACCTTGTTTATTACCGCGCATGAGTTCTAAAATCCGTGCCATTTCTAACTGAGCACTTTTTTCGTCCATCTTGCCAGCATTAACATTTTGGATCAGCCTATCCATTGCTTCTACTTCTGCACTAAATCCTGCTTTGGCTAAATTTTTACCAAAATCTGTAAGCATTATATTGCCTCTACCTAAGCCATCCATAAAGTCTTTAGCAAATGCTGGGTCAATTGAAGCCATTAGGCCGTTTAATGCCGTAGTAGTTTTTAAATATGCCGCTCTCTGATCTTCGTCCATTGCCAACATACGTGCTTTATATGCATTGCTTTCCATTGCTTGTTGCATATCTTTGGCCAGTTGTGATCTATGTTTACCGGTAACTTGTGTTAATTGGGTCAGTGTCATTAAGTATTCTTGCTGATACCGTTGTTGCTGTAGTTGATCCATTGTACCTAGAACACCAAGCATGCGTTGTGTTTCTAAGTAATCGCCCATGTACTCGTTTAATTCTGCTGTAGTTAAACCTAAACTACCCATAGGCAATAATGCTGTTCTAACACCTTTACTTAGATTTGCCATTGCATCAACACCAATTGCAACAGATACTCTAGAGTTTTCTGTAATAAAGTCTGCAAACGCACCAACAGACATTCTAGCATCAGAGGCTGCTTGTGTTAATCTTGCTAGACCTTGTCCGCTTTTTGTTGTACCAGCGGCTAAGTTAATACCTGTGTTGTACAGTTGCAAAAACGATGTGCCTAATGAGTCTACAATTCCTAATAATCCAGCACCAATTGTAACAATACCACCTACAATACCACCTATTGCTGTGCCTAACATTCCTGCAATACTGCCTAAAATATTACCTACATACGGGATCACTCCGAGTAAACTTGACACTACGTTTTTAACACTTGAGCCAAGTCCCATAAAGATGCCAGATACTTTTGTAAATGCATCGGACATACCGTTGATAGGTGCTAACATTAACTGCCCTGAATCTCGTAGTGCATCTTTAATGCTGTTAGCCTTTAATGCTTGTATTGTTTTGTTAGCGTTATCTCGCGAAGATTTCCAAAAGTCGCGTTGTCCTTTGTGAAAATCATCGTCGTCGCTTTCTTTGCGTTTATTGTATTGTGATTCTTCTTCGGACTTTTTAAGTAACTTTTTTAGTGTGTCCGAATCTGTTTTTCCACCAGAATTTAATTTTTTAAGTTGATCAATTAGTACATTAATATTGTTAATGCTTACGCCGCTTTTAGTTAACCGATCGATTAACTTTTCCATCTGTTCTTGAGTCGCCCAGTGGTCGTATTCACCGTACGGCGCGTTTTCACCTTGTATTATTTTTCCGGCCATATTCTCTAAAATCCATGATTATATACTACTATTTATGATTTTACTTTTGGAGAAATTTTAATGTTCTAACTAACGAATATACGCTCGTCTAAGAATTCTATGACCGTTAGCATTATAATATGGTCTACGTCGATGTATCGTAGAGTGATTTGCATATACAACTAACTTCTTAGGTTTCCAATATACTTCTTTTGGTTCTCGCGTTAAGAAGATCTGACTCAATTCTTCGTTTATTTCTTCTGACAAAATTGTAAACGGACACCAACGCGCATAGTATCCTTTTTCATCCTTTTGAATAAGAGGAGTCTTTCCCCTATAAGCTTTCATTCTATATAAGCGTTCTTGACTTTTTGTTTCAAAAATAAAAAATTTACCAGCATTCATAGGTTTAGAAAAATCTAATCCGGTTTCAATACCAATATATTTTTTAGCAATATTTTCATCTAATCGAGTAGAAATATATTGCGTTGCAGGGCAGGCTTCATCGGCTTCCTCGCACCATAAGCCCGCATATTTTGGAAAATCAACCACATGAGATCCATCCTGATGCCACTCTTGATCTGGAACAGTAGATGTCTCATGGGATGTTACAGTTCCAAGATTGAGATCTGTTTGAACGTTTCCAAATTGTTTACAGATTTCAATAGCTTCATCAAACGAATTTACATTTTCGTATTCATATAATTCAATCGCCATAGTAAAACGCCGCCCTATATAGTTCTCTTTCTTCTGGGACTAAAAGCGTATTTTCTCGTTTATGGATAGTTGTAATTTGATCCATAAACATGATATCACCTTCTTCCCATTCGTGATGATAGATGTATTTTGGTTGCATTAATCTATCTATCAATTCTTGTTTGTGATGAAAATCTGCCATCGATGGAAAAGGAAAATATAAAACCTTTTGTTTAGTTACTGGATGAACTTGAACTAATTTTTTCTTCACGCTAATTAACCACCTACCATTTTTTAGTTGTTTAGCTTTCATTTTAGGATGTGATTTCATAGTCATAAGACCATCGCGCGATCTAAAATTATATTCATCAAATCTAGCATGATCCTTAACGTCATAACCGTCTTCGCTAGTATAAATCCCGCCATTACCAGATATATTTTTATAATTTTTAATGATAACCTCAACGTCATCTAATTCATCTTTTAAAGTTTGCGGTAGATCATTATACATTTTTGTTGAATAAGCAATGATTGTAGGTGCATCCTTAATAACCTTTTTACCATAAAGAACCACAACTTCTTCTGGATCGAGGCAGCATGAACTATTACAATGCCATTCTAATTCACCCTGGCTGAATACCCCTCTTTTTCCATTTTCCAGTGTTTTATTTGTAATTCTAAATAGAGCAGGAAATTTAGAATGTCTTACAAACCAATTATCAGTTAAATGTTTACCTAAACTTAAAACATAATCATTGAATTCCTGATCAGTCATCTTTTGTTTTTTTAAAATAACCGTACCTTCCTCAGCCAGTTGTTTCATCAAATTATTCATATATTAACCTTTCTATGTTAGGAATATAAAGTTTTTCAGCAACTAACCTATGTGTATCTTCGGTAAAATGCGCCCATTCATCCTCAAACATATCTTCATAATTTTTAAAATTATTTATAACCCAGTCAAATGGGTTTTCACTCAAATAATTACCATCGTTGACAAATGTAGGAAATGGTCCTATTGTATGAATATATTTATATTCACATTGTACAGATTTTTCAAACAGTAACATATCCTTGTACGATTTTCTTTTATAAAAATCTGATAATCTTACATCATTTAAAAAATTAATGGTTACATCAAAATCATCTTTATTTTCTGCTCTTCTTTTATAAAGATCATATAATGTTAACTTTGAATTTGGTAAATTCTGTGATTTTAACCATTCTGCATAATTTATGTTTCCTATTTTATCCATTGGTATAAACCCGCCAATAGGAACAATTCCTTTCCAGATAAATGTTTTATAAACAACCTCTGAATAATTTTTTCTTTTTATTATATGATCTATTTCTATTTCTCTTGTATTTTTGTTTACCGGTATATAAGATCTATACCATGGTGGTAAATCAACAAGTACTAAATCTGGTTCAAAATCCAATGAACATATATACATATCATAGATGTGTTCTGGCGTAGCGCCTCTTAATGCGGCATTACGCAATTCAACGTCATTGAAATATTCTGCAACATACTCAGGCCAGCATTTAATAGGAGGACGACTACTATTGGATGCACCTAATACTAATATTTTTTTCATTTCAATACACCATATGGAATAATAACAGTAAATTTAGAATCATTTACATAATGAGTGTATGTATTATTATCAAAAATTATCACATTATGATTATTATCACAATTTTGTGTAAATCCCATACGGCCAAATATATTACTTTTAGTATAAAACCCAGACCAATCTCCATTTAATTTTATTTTCATGTGCATATTATATGCTTTGGCTTCTGGACTACCGTCTCTATGTTCTGGGATATTACCTACAACCTTTGCAGCCATTACCTTGAATATTTTATCATAATATTTTTCATTTAAATATTCTATAATTGGGTGTTTAGGCATTATTTCAGATAAGTTAATAAGTTTTATAATCGATTTATCTGAAAGCCAGCTATCATTGTCTAAGTTTAATTCTTGTTGATCGATTAATAAATCAATTTCATTTTTATATTTTTCAAAAAATGGGTCATACGAATATTTTATTTCTTGTGATAAATTTAATTCAGCATCGGGGTATTCGTCTAATACTATCTGACAAACTCTTTGCTTTGTTTCATATAACATATATTTTCCATCCAAAGGTTTGGATGAACAATTTACTTTTTTTAAAAATGGAATTGAATTATCTGCTATTAATTTAAAAGACTTATCACTTTTACAATTTTCTATGGACCAAAATAAACCTGTAATATTATTTTCTCTTGCAACTGTTATTTGGTGTGGTACAAGATATTCCCAGTTTGGTCTAAATCTTTTATTACCCCTTATCCATTTTTCGGAATATTCCGGAGAAAAATAATAACGGGAACTTACTCTTGCTAAATTATCTGCAAATCTTTGCAAACCTGACATACAAATAATTTTTAATTTTTGCATATCAACTAAAATATCAAATGTTAACATTCGATCTAATTTTAAATTATCAATGGTGTAATTATTTTTTAACGTATGGCTTGACTTTGATATATTTTCTAATTCATGGTTTAATATATTCATTATTAAACTTGGTGTTTTAGTTTTTATATCATAATGCTTGAAGTCCATGGTGATCGGCATGCCTCCCTTCAAATGGAGCAAAGAAATTAATAAACCGTCGATTAACTGCTTTACCATTATCATGGCCAAAGTAATTTAAAACGCCCATTCCAACATAACCCATAATCACAGTTGGCAAAGATATGATTGCTATAGGAATAAACATATAAATCCCGTATTTTTGAAAAAACATTATACGAGGATTTCTTAATATATCCTTTACTATTCTTGGTGGAATTTTTGTATCTGACCAATCAGAAAGTAAAACTTTCCAACCTTTATGTTTTGGTGAATGTGGATCATTTTCCGTGTCGTGATATCTGTGATGTAATCTGTGTATACCAATCCAGCCCACAGGTTTATAAACACCAATAAAAAGAGCACATGTTAACGATAGCCATTCCCACCAAACTCGTCGTTTGCCTCGTCCGTGCGACCAGTATTCATGCAAACCAAAAGTAGCACCGATGGTAGCTAAACCAATGTAAAGCAAATACCATAAAAGAAAAATTAATATTAAAGACATATCGTTAAATCCTTAGTTCTCAACAAAACTTGTTCATCTAACTTATTAATCAACTGAGTGTTCTACAAAGGCATATTCTAATAATTCTTCGACATGAGGTAAAGATGATAATGTTGTTTGAATATCATTTAAACTCATCATGTTTAAAAATTCTGTAACATCAGCATCTCGCCAAATTCTTTCAATCGTAAGAGTGCACTTATCTTCTGCTAAACTTGGTTCATTGACATTAACAATATCGCCAGACATTATACGTTCTTCGACATATTGTCTTAGAGTTAAACTAAGATTAGTATCGAGTACGCTGTCTAAATCATTGGCTAATGTTTCCATTGCGCTAAAAGCATCAGTATGAGGTATGGTAAGTTTAATTACGTAATGTTGTTTTTTCATTTTCTCTCCTTTAAATATTTATCTTACCAATATATCTATGTTATTGTATTTTTCGCACCAAGTAGGTTCGTCTACATTACTTAATTTAAAAGTAATTCTGTGTAACACTCTTTCTGCTAACAATTTTGGGTCGTTTTGGTCTCTTTTATGTAAACTTAAAATCTGATCGCTTAATACAATATCACCTATTTCATAATAATGTTGATACATATATTTTTCTTGAAACATAAAACTATATAAGTCGTTATAAAGTTTATCGTCATTTGTTATAATTCTACATTTATTGTTTGTGTAAAAATAGATACCAGTTTTGCCAATGTCATTTTTTTGTATCAACCACATTTTATACCTATTTTTATTTGTCATCATAGCATTTAGTTGATTATCCGGTAACCCTTTGGCCCATACTTCGGGTGCATATTCATATTCCGCATAGGTATTTTTACACCTATCTAATAATTCCTGTGGCATATCATCATAAACTTTTGTTGTGTTTAACCAAGTTGTTGATGTTTTCTCACAATCAGTCCAACCTTGTAGTGCTACACCATCTGCTCTAGTAGGACCATTTAGGTTAGCATGCCAATCTAATACACCACTTCCAAAGATACCAGTTCTTTTGCCATCTATTTGTTTATGTGCTACTCTCTGTACAGGATATGTAGTTGGATCAGACCAATCAGACGGTTTAATAAAACCATCTTCCTTTTTTGGTCTGTATATTTCTTTACCGGTAATAGGGTCAAAACTAAATTGGTCCCAATTTGCAATTTTGCCAATGTGGTTTACAAAATTAGTGTATGTAGCAGGTGTTTTGTCTTGCCTTTTTAAAACAACAATTGTATGTTCTTTTAATTTGTCTTTGATAACTTTAGCCGATTCTCTATCAACATCATTGATGTCAAAATTGTCAATCTGTATAGCTATACCATCATTCAGATGCGTGAATTCCATTTTTTACTAAAATTCATGATTATATACGTAGATAAATAATCATATAATTGTATTATTATATACTACTATTTATGATTTTACTTTCGGAGAAATTTTAATGTCAAACAGTAATAACCCGCTACAGGGATATTTGCGTAATCCTAAACTATATATTATAGTCCCTAGCGGTGGTAAGTTTTCAAATTTAGAAACTATTAGCGGAATTTCAGGCGAAATTCCTATTTACCCGTTAACAAGCATGGATGAAACTATGTTGCGTAATCCTGATGCATTGCTTAATGGCGAAAGCATGGCAAATGTTATTAAAAGTTGTACCGGTTTAACTAACGCACACGAACTCACATCTAATGACGTAGATGTAATTCTATTGGCAATACGTTTTGCAACGTATGGCGATGAGTTAGAACTTACTCTTACATGCCCTGCATGTTCAGCGACAGTTGAAACAACTATAAGCATCGAGCCTATCTTAGAAACTGTTACCCCATTAGAAGACCATTATGATGTTACGTTAGACAATGGCTTAATTTGCGATTTAAAACCTTATACATTTAAAGACAGCCAAAAGGCCGCACTAGCCGCGTTTAGAGAAACAACAGAACTTAACAATTTAATTAATTCTGAATCAGATGAACTGGCTCGCCTTGCAACATTTAATAAAAGTTTTGTTGCAATGGCAGAGTTAAATATTGAAATTCTCAGCAACGCTATTACTAAAGTTACTATTCCTCAAGATAACGGGGAACCGGTTGAAGTAACAGAACACGAGTATATCACAGAATGGGTTAGAGGCATTTCAAAAACACATGCAGATGTTATTATTGATAAGTTAAACGAAATTAATGAGTTGGGTATTGACCGTGATGTTGATATTACTTGCACAGAATGCGGGCATGGATTTAAAACAAGAGTGGAGTTTAACCCCTCAAATTTTTTCGATCTCGCCTCTTGATGGAAGACAAATCTGAAGTAATAGCATACTTACAAAGTTTAAATAGCGAAGCAAGAGGCATAGAAAAATCAATATTTGAAATATGCTGGTATATGCGCGGCGGCATAACACTTGAAGAAGCATGGCAGTTAAGTTACGATCAACGTACAACTATTTCTGAACTTATTAGTAAAAACATTGAGCGCACAAAAGAATCCGGCTTGGCACTATTATAAACTCAGAGTGATTCATTTGTTTATTACATCATATTAGGAATGCCTTAACAGGCATTGTAAGAAGTTTCATTTCATTCACTTCTTTATATCTTCTCTTTTAAGTTTCATGTAGATTGTTTGGTCAGAAGGAACCTACTACAGGTTCCATCTGTTCTAATGCTTCATGTGAGTTCGCCTAGCCTAGACCGGAAGTAGGTGTTTTTCTGCTACACAACGGGCTCTAACCTTTCCCTACCTACGTTGACATCGCTTTCGCTACCCGCAGCCTCGTTCCCATTGCATGCGGTTTTTATGTGTAATATGCAGTTTCTCGATAGCCAACATGCTACCTATGCTAATACTTAACTTCTTTAGACTTGAATTACCAAGGGAAGTGTCTCAGCATGTACGTGTGCTCCTCTCGGATGCTTTTTCCACAGCGGAATTTTAACTGGCCCGCCAACCTTGTGTGTTGGTTTCAAAAACAATTTGCCGGTTGGCGGAATGTGATGTGTGTTTGCCTTTTAACGTGCCTGTAAAATTTTATTTGACTTTATATTTTTTATGCTATATAATAATACACTTATATTCATATGATGTCAACCGTTTTTTTAATATATGTCAGGAACTAAATCAAAAAATAAAGGCAAGACGTTTGAGAGAGAAATTGCTAACTTTCTTTCAGAAACATACGACGCAAGTTTTACAAGGGTTCCTCATAGCGGTGCCTTTGTTGGAGGTAAAAACGTTGTTCGCAAAGAGCAACTAGACGAAGGGCAAATCCGTGCGTTTAAAAGTGATATTATTCCGCCTACTGGCTGGGCAAAACTTAATATAGAATGTAAGAACTATGCTGATTTTCCGTTTCATGCACTACTCCGCGTGAACGATATCCCATTGTTAGATACATGGATATCACAAACATTAGAAGCCGCAGACGAAGGCGACTTTAATTTAATTATTATGAAGTTTAATCGCAAAGGCCGGTTTGTAATGTTTGAAAAGGATGCTTCGGCCCGCCGCATAGGCTTTCGGCAGCACTTAAATCCTGGGTTACAACATGCACATTACAAAGGGTGGCTTATAGTTGACTTTGATGAGTTTTGGGTAGCAAATAAAGATTTAGTCAGAGAATTGTCACAAGGGTAAAGCGTTACATCAATAATAAATATTTGCATGAAAGGCTTAGAACAGTTTCAGTTTGGTAATGTATACTTACTTAATAAAAAATACAACCTAGAAAAAATATTAGAAGAAGTTTCTACGCTTCCTGATCTTAGTTCCGAGAACCAAGTTATGTTACAAGGAACCGAAGAGAATTCTAATTACCATCTTCATTCAACGGATCAGTATGATTATATTGATTCTGATTTTTCTGAGTTATTGTTTGATATACCGTATATAAACAGTATAATAAAAGAATTAAATTTATATCGAACAAGAATAATGGGATTAAAGCCAAAGACTTGTTTAACTTGGCATCGAGACGCATTTAGACGAGTGCATATACCACTTATCTCTGACTGGAGATGCTTGTTTGTTGTCGAAGATAAAGCAATTCATTTACCTGCTGACGGTAGTGCTTATTACGTTGATACTAATAAATTTCATACTGTTTTTAATGGTACATTTAATATAACTAGATTGCATTTAGTAGGTAGTATTTTGCCGCAAATTGGACGTTAATATTTTGCAAGTTAGCCTAAACTTCAGTCGTCGTCAGAATTGAACAGTTGTTTAATAGACATTGCTTTCTCTGGATCTACCCAACCTGGATCTGCCATGTTGGACAATTTTTGTACCATTGCATCTTCTGGCAGTGCGTGTATTTTTCGCACACCGTTGTACAGATATTTTCGCATTACTTTTTCAAACCATACTACTCGTCTTGTTTCAACAAGTTGATTTTTGTTTTCATTTGCTTCGTATAAACGTACAGGATGCCATGCAAACCATTGGTGCCAATCTTTTAATCTTGATTCGCGCTCTTTTTGTGTTTCTCTTTGCCATTGCATAATATCACCTCACAGCATACTTGTTTAAGTTGTGTTCAAACTCACTTAAACGTTTATAGATAGAACGTAGTTCGGTAATCGTTGTCCAGTTATGCAAGAACAACGCAAACCCACCATGTACTTTTTGGAACGCATTTGACACTTGCACTACTACGCCCAACAACACGGCGCCAGTAAACAAACTTGGGCCAACAATCAAGTACGGCACAATAACCATTGCTTGATCATACATAATCATCCATGTATCAAAGTAGCCATAGTGCAAGTACA
>Ga0181568_10000970_pt1 | contig 26232 bp, 20 predicted proteins | sample 101ome_20_FD_133758 | JGI IMG/M metagenome (GOLD analysis project Ga0181568, IMG submission 133758) | Coastal salt marsh microbial communities from the Groves Creek Marsh, Skidaway Island, Georgia - 101404AT metaG (megahit assembly) | ecosystem: Environmental > Aquatic > Marine > Intertidal...
GCCGCTTCCCATTTAGCGTGATTGACTACCGCCATTAACTGGTTTTGTCTACCCTTTGCTTCGCCTAATGTTTGTCCGGCAGGTTTGATTTCTACCATTTCAGCATGTTGTTTGCCTTCTCTATCAGTATATATCATTAATAGATCTGGTACATACGTCGTTGCCTTACCTGTGACAGGATTTTTATAAGGTATACGATGTGTTTCACTTCCCCACTTTATTATATTAGGATGGTTATCGCACATTCTAAAAACTGCGAGTTCCCAACCACTGCGATATCTAGGCATGTGTTTGCCTACATACTTTCCTGGATTTAATAATGTGTATATGCCTTGCTGAAACTTAGCCATAGATCACTATCCTATGTTTCAATTGTTTCGCTGTTCTCTAATCCTGTATCAATAAGTAGATCACGAAATTCTTTACTGTCTCCAGACACTGTAGTGAAGCCTTCATAAGCAAAAGTAAGTCCGTATTTCATTGGAGTACTATCTGAATAGTCTAGCCCATCAGCATCAACAGACGTGATAACAGGATTGTATACTGTAGTTAAACTGATATCTTCCGGAGAACTTTTTCTTACGATTTCAATTTTTTTAATAAAATATTTAAAGTTTGATAGTCTAAAACCTGCGTTACTGGTTTGTCCACCACCAAACGTGCCTGTATATATAAGATCATCAATAAATTGCTTTTCATCTTTTCTAATAAATGGCCCAGCAAAGTAATGTTCCCAATACACATTTAGAAATTTTTCTAACTGGGCATCTCTTGTGTCATAAGCACTTATTGTAATAGGTGTATAATCGTAACCAGTTTGTACGATTCTTTTTCTATTATATTGATTAAGAACTTGTGTTCTAGCACTAGCGTTTGGCATTGCTATGCTAGCAATTTTGTCAAAAACAACAGTCAGGAATCCTTCTTTTGCTGAAGGATTCCTGTATGTTAATTTAACAACGAAGTTGAATTTGTCTCTAGGTATAAGTGGCTGTGTATTCCTACCACCAGTTTGATTTTGCCCGTAGACTCCACTAGCAGCGTTATAAGGACCTAGGACTACCGCCATCGTTAATTACCTTTACGCGATTCTCGTCGCTCTAGAGTCTGCATCAGTTGGAAGTGTCGTGCCGCCATCTACTCCAAGTACATCACCAACACCAGTAATTGCGTGGCTAGCATTGTCATAACGCACAGTCATTGTAATCTGTACCATTTCACTTGAACTATAGTTTAAGTCACCGTATTGTACACTAGGTAGATAACAACCAACTAGTTCCCATGTATCTAGTATATGAGCACCTGTTTCCGCCGCGGCTGGTCCGCCGTTAGAACCGTCTAGTGTTTCAATCTTCATACTAAATTTATAGTCAGCACCTGCTTTTCTAGTACTTTGAGTACCATGATCTACTTGTTTCTGTAGTTGCTCACCAATTGCTTTAGCAACATCGCCAGTAACGTCGTCACGTAATACGATTTGAACGTCCTGCCATGTGTGTTTACCAAGCATACGAATTTTACTGTTATAAGCGTCTAGTGTCACTTCTTCATGTTCTACAGAAGGACGCTGAGCACTAATAACGTTTTGTGTAACTTTGGGCATACCAGCAGTGGTTGTCCCTAAACCACTAAACGTTACACGGAAACGATATTGTAGTTTTGGCATTAGTGAAGAATCAGCGTTGCCGCCAGTAACTGGGACGCCAAAATTTGTAATTACAGCCATTTTGTTTCTCCTTATATGAAAGTAATCTTTTCTATACTTGTATTTATACAAAATGCTCAAAAAATAACGGCGCCATTTCTGACGCCGTTGTTTCTTTAGTTAAGTGTAGTTTTATCTTATAATTCGCCAGTATTAACAATACGAATCGGAATGTAGATAAATTCTGCCGCTTTAGTAGGTTCAATAGCAACATCAATCCATAGTTCGTTGCGATCAATTCTTGCCGGTGTGTTATTACTTGTGTCACACACAACAGCATAATCGTATACACCACGCTGTGCTAGGATGTTACCCAAGAATCCGTTAAAAGTACCTTTAGCATTCTTACGAGTGTTTTCGTCATTTGGCTCGAACAAGTATGGACGACCAATAACAGCAAAACGCTCTCTCAAGTATGCTGTTAGACGTGCTACGTTAACACGATCTAGAGCACTTGCCGCAGTATGTAGTGATTTCTGACCGAATACTACTATACCTTCTGCAGGGAATCTTGCGATTGGGTTAAGTTTGTTTTCATACATAGCATCTCTATGACCTTGAGTCAATGCTACTGGAACAAACTCGTTTTCGCTATTCAAATAACCAACGTTACTTGCGTTTTGTACTTGACCACGTGTCAAACCTGCTGGAGCAAACCATTGGAATGCCACATTGTCATTGTACGCATAAGTGTACAAAGCAACATGTGATGGAGGAGCAACAACACTGTTACCACTTACTGGATCAGTTGTTAAACAACTTGGGTAGTAAGCAGCAGCATAGGTGTTTTTACCTACTAGACCATCTTCGCCATTTTCAATAGCGCCTGTGCCTTGAATCCAGTTAACTGCTTCTGTTGGGTTTAGACGGAATGGAGCGTCAACAATGATAAACGCTGTTTCGTTTCTATCACTGTTTAGTGTAACCATTTCGTCAAACATTTCTGGATAACCAGGAGCAGCAATTAAGCGGAATTGAATTGTATCTTCACGAAGTTCGCTTGCGCTAGCAGTTGCTTGCATAGCTGCAACAACTACTTTACGCTGAGCCTTGCGTAGGAAACTACCGCTTCCGTCTGCTTGGTTGCTAGCAAAGTTACGCCACTTCCATGTTGTACCTAGTGAACTGTCGTACTTACGAACAGTACCAGCACTACGACACATGTTAACACCTGTAGTACCAGTTGGATAAACTAATGGGTTTGGACCGTCTGTTAGTACATCAGCGGCTGCTACATAAGCACCACCTGCGTTAGCAGAATCAGTAATGTCACCAAATACAACACCATCGCTTGTGCTTTGGTCTGTGTTATCTTTTAGTACCCAATCCGTACCGTTATGTCTGTAAATTACAGGGTAACCATCTTCGTCAGTGTCAACCCAGTAATCACCGTCTGCTAGAGCACCACCTGCTGTATCAGTTAGCGGAGCACTTGAACCGTATTGTACGTCACTTGCTTTCATCCACTTCTGAACACCACTGTCTAGTGCTACTTCATAAATGTCTAGGTCGTCAACATCTGGATCGTACCAAATGGTTCCATCGGCTGGATTACCAGTTGGTTGAGTGGTACTTGCTTCCATTACATAACCGCCTGTAGCGACTGATGCGTTAGTAGCAATATCGTCCCACTGTTGACCAGCAGTTGTGTCGTCCCAACGCTTGATTTGTACTAAACCATTTGTTGAATCGATTGCTAACCAAATATCACCGTCAACTAATGTACGAGCAGAACCTGCTGTACCGTCTTGGTTAACATCACCAGCAATACCAGTTGGATCTGTAGCAATGTCGTTAGCATAAATTGGTGTTTTGGCAGCAAAACTACCACCAGTGGTTGTAAACAATGAAATGTCTACATCTAAACCACCTGCTGGAGTAGTTGTTCTAATCCAAATATCTCCTGCTGTAGGAGATGTTGGTGCGCTGTAGTGTGGAGCAAATGTTACGTCATTTGCTGAATATCCACTATCAAGTGCATCCCAAGATCCACTTACACCTTTGTAGTAAATAATTTGTGTTTCGCTTGCGCCGTTAACAACTTCAACTAGGAAACTATCGTTAACAACAGTGGCAGATGCCGAACCTGCTGTACTAACAATTTCAACTGTTGGAGTAACTGCTGTCCATATACCACTAGTAGAGTATTCATAGATACCATAACTAGTGCCATTTGGATTTACCCAGTAAGTTAAGTTATCTGGATCACCAGTTGGCTCACTTGAACTAGGACGTAGTTGTGTTAAGTTAACGTCAGCACGGACGATATAAGCCGCCGCACTTTGGCCGAGGAAACTATAAGCCGCTAGTAGACCATAATCGTTTGTTTCATCACCCTGTTGTACTGTACCACTTACTGTACGGAAATCAATGTTACCGAAGTATTGTGTAAGTTCACGCTGTGATGTAACTAGAATTGGCTTACCCGCATTGGCTGCTTTGGTATATTTCGCAATACCATCAGTTTCTGTATCTGTTGGGTCTACCTTATCTTGACCAGTTGCTACGAATAGAACTGGAACTGTGCCGGCACCCGCTGGACCATAAACCGACTCATCTGTTACTGTAACCTGTACGCCAGGTGAAACTAGATTTGCCATTTTAGAGCTCTCCTTTATATAATAACGTTATTAGAACTTGTCATTCTGTTCTAATCGTATTTATGCAATAGCCCTGAAATAAGCACTGATATAGAGTTATGTGTGTAGTTAACTAAGATTTTTTAGTACTTCAGATTTTAGATTATCTAAAGTTGAGGTGTTATTTATGCGAAAATCAAAATTCCAGCCAGCCCAACTCCACTCACTTGGGTGTACATCGCCCTCATTCATAATATGATTTGCTTCTAGACTACCTTGATTTGCTTTTACGGCCCAGTTCCACCATGTTGGTTTTTCATTTCTCCACACTACTGCTGTTTTTCCGCCCAATCTTTTGATAACATTGAGCTCATTATAAAAACGACAGTCACTGATAACAACGTTCTTATCTGTCATTTCAATCTGGCGTTCACATGCCGCTACCCAGATATCAGGATGGAAATTTCTTCTAAAAACGTCTGTGCCAATATGCTGTAGGGCATAACGTGGTGTAAAATCGGGTATGTCTAAACGATTTGCCCACCATGTATCTACTTGCTCTCTAAAGGCACGACTTTCAGTTGTATTACCTTCTAGTAGAATTCTGTCCCAACCAAACAGTGCCGCACAAGTATCTTTTAGCACACCAGCAAAACTGATGCGCTGATATCCTTGTTCAATTAAAAAACCTGCCGCTGTGTCTTTGCCATGTCCGATTAGACCACAAATTCCTACTACTTTTTTCATATTATTCCTTTATTGTATTACAAAATTACCAGATTCTAATTTAGAAACAACGCTATCAAATGCTTCACCCAGTATTTTAATTCTTAGATAGACACGCTCTCGTTTAACTGTTGGTACACCATGTACTGCCATTCCATTAAACAGTGTCGGATGTTTGTTACTATAATAATGAGTGTACTCTATATCATCATCAGTCCAACCATGTATTTTTTCGTAATTTACATTACGTTCTGGCTCATGTCCAGGCCTACTGTAGAACACAATAGGCTCGCCAGCATCTTCTGGTAAGATAGGAAACATTATTCCACACCACATGAAATGATCTGTATGTGGATGAAACCTAAATCCTGGATCGTAATGTAATAAATCAATTTCTCTAGGACCAGGATATTCTTTCCAGTTAAACATATCTACATATTTTTGTATTACTGGATAATCCAACAAATCTTTGCCTTCTGTTTTTTGAACAGCAACAGCATTCATACCTGGACGTCCTTTAAACTCTCGTTTAATAGGCGTAAGGTATTGCATATAATCAGCAAAGCCCATAGTGTTATGTTTATGTTGATTGTAAAATTCAAGTAATTCTTGACGATCGTATGTTATCTCATCAATCGTACAATGGTGTTTTCCTAGTATCATTTTAGCCTATAACAAAGCCAAGGCCAACACTGCCTTCGCTGTATAATGTTAGTTCTGTTTCTAGTTTGTCGATTTCGCCCATAGCATCTGTACGAAGTTGATCTGCGTTCATTGTTGTACCGCCTTGTGGGCCAGCAATCTGTGTAAACTTACCACGTGCTTCTGCTAACATTAGACGTACATGAGCAAACGCATAGTCTTTTAGCCAAGGACCTGCGTAGGTATCTGAGAGTAGATTCTCATCTGGTCGATTATTATAACAATGTAGTATTACTGTATCTTCTGCTTTAACTTTACGATGTAATACCAATTTGTGATCTTGAGGTCTCCAGGTGAACAATATTTCTGCGCCAAATAATCTACCCATTGTTTCTCTGTACTGGTGTACAAAGTCAAACTGAGTAAGTCCGCCTGCTCTGCCAGCCTGTAGTAGGTAAGTATTTAGATATGCAGCTTGAAACGGCTCAATATCATTACCAGTACCGCTACTAACGCCTGTTGTACGTCTGTAAATATCCTTTACTTCTATAACTTCAGGCGGTAGTGTGTACTCGTTTTGATCTTCTTGAAGTGTAACAAAGACGAAACTTTCCTCAACCGAATTTTCTGCTCGTTGACGATACTTTTGTACAGCCTTGTTTATTGCTAACTCATAATGTTCCGGATCGAGTTCAACATCAACCATACCGCCGCCTAAGCGGAGTTCCATTTCTTTGATTAAATCACTTCTAGCACTCATTATTGTTCTCCTGTGCTAGTATTTATTTAAAAACTGCCAGAAGAACTGTTTCCTCATTGAAGCGACCGTTAAGTTTTGTTTCAGTTGTTTTCAGGAACCCAAATTCTTTGATTGCTTTTGCTTTGGTTGTCTTTTTAACCTTAGGCAATACTTCATTTGGCTTACGCAACGTCTTTTGTACACTTTGCGCTTCGTCATAACGTTGTAGTGTAGTACCTTTTACAGTAAATCCATCAGCATCAGTTGCTACATACATGCCAAGTTTACGGTTTTTAGTATTAAACACCAACGCACACACAGCACCAATCAATGTCGCTGGTGCCACACTAGCAATACCATAATCAGTATCTGCTTGCTTTAGTTTAAGTTTAGCAACAATTTGATCTGCGCTCTTTTCTTTAACCTTGCGTGGCTTACGAGTTGCTTTCTGACTTGTAATAATTATATCACAAGCATCAATAATCTTTTTGTACAGTTCCAATGCCGCTTTCTTTTGAGCAGTGCTATAATGACTGTATCCTTCTTCAAGTTGTGAAATAAGATCTTGCTCTGTTTCACTGAGTTTTTTGCGTTGTGCTGGCGTAGGTAAATTGTTTACTTCATACAACTCGTCATAACACCCTTCGTAAAAACCTTTGATAATACGAGCATGATTGGCCTTGGCTTCAGCCGCTACCAATACACGATAAGCATCAAACTTTTTAACAACAGCAGGATCTTGAGTTGTAATAAACTCTTCAACAACCTCTTCCAAACCTTCACTCATGTTGATAGAAGTTTCGTGCATAATTTGTTGGATAGTAGGTTTGTATGCTTTTCCTTCTGCCAGTGCTTTGAGTTTTTCTTCTCGTTCTTTTTGTGCTACCAGCGGTTTACCACGTTTAATGGATTCATCAATTTCACGTTTGACAAATTCACTAACAGGGCGAAGTTCACCACTTGTGCCAGGAAGCGATGCCCAATACTCAGCCTGAGCTTCATGATAATCTGGCATGCCATCAAGTAGCAGTTTAGCATAGATGCCAGCAGTGGTACTAATTATAGTAGCTGCTTTGGCGCATTTGATATCTTTTGCGCTGTATCCTTCTTTTTTCATGTAAGTGTAAATAAACGCATGTAGATCAGATGCTTTAACTTCACTATAAATTTCATCTGTTGCTGCTCGACGCTTTTTATGATACTCAGCGCCACTTAGTTTGTCAGCATCTGTCCAATCAACAGTTGCTACTTTGCCTTTACGGCGGATTGCGGCACGAGCCTTTTGCTTGCGTGTTTTGCGAGGTACTGAAATAGCCATAAAATACTCCTGTTTAGATTTTCCTTACCACTATATAGCCATAATAGCATATTCTTACACTTTGTCAACCGATAAATACTAGAAACTTATGAGAGGATTCCCATGAATGTTATCGTTTTAACGCCTGACAGGGTTGGTAGCACCCTGTTACAGCGTTATATCACTGTTATTATGCAAGGGCATGATTACGGTAAGCCAGTAGTAAATCTACATGAATTAACCAATGGTCTAGAAACTTACTACAACGAAGAATTTAAAAGAACTATGGTGGGGAAGCCACACCCTAGAGATGAAAATGGTGTTGGTACTTGGAGTTATCATCAGAGTTTAGATGAAATTATAACCATGTTGGATACCACTGATCATTATAAAACTAGTCGTATGGCACTGTATCATATAGTTAATCGAAAAGACTCACCAGAAGATCAACAAAAGTTTTACAAGTATATCAATGATAATTTTTTCATTATTGCGGCAAAACGATTGAATCTATTTGAACATGCCCTAAGTTGGGTAATTAAAACTAATACAAAAAGATTCAATGCGTACAGTCATGCTGAAAAGTCTGGATTGTTTAACAAATTAGTTGCTAATGGCATTTATGTTGATGCTGAAATTTTTACAAATTATTTGAGTAGATATCTCAAGTATGAAAGATGGTTAGAAGATAACTTTAGAGTTGACAGTGTATTCAACTATGAAGAACACATACAAGACTTAGACGCTTATGTAAGTAGTCTAGACATTTACCCAACCAAAACAGATGTTACTTTTGAAGATGTGATGGGAATGGACTTTAAAACTTGGAATACTTGTCATTACTTAATCAGTGACGGAAGTAACATTAGCAATTCTATCCCTCAACTACTTAGCTCAGAAAAAAATAAAATTTTACTGGAACCGCCAAAGCAAGTAGAGCAAAATGACGACATGGAAAGACATCGTGTGCTAGGACATCTGACAGATGTAAGTGAAAGAATACAACGAACAGATTTATCACTACCTCACCAGGAGTTTTTAGCAGAAAATCTTGGGCAGTATCATGAAATCTGTTTAAAGATGTCCGATTTTAAAAACCGCAGACTAATGGTTAGCCCAATACCAATTAAACTAAACACCATGATGGAAAAAGCAAGTATGGTGAGAAACTTTAAAGAACTGTATGAGGCATTTCTCAAATGGTGTGTAGATGAAGATCAAGAACACAGAATCATAACACCAGATCAATTAGATGAAAGTGTGTACAACGAACTAGATTTTTGGTATAATAAAAAATGAATGTTCTAGTGCTTACTCCTGACAGAGTTGGATCAACTTTATTACAACGTTATATTAGTATAATTATGCAATCACATAATTATGACAAGCCTGTGGTAAATTTACACGAACTCACAAACGGATTAGAATTGTACTATAGCGAAAAGCATCAGCGTGAAATGGTGGGCAAACCTCCCACCAAGGATTCACAAGGTAATCGTTTATGGGGATATCACCAAAGTCTAGATGAAATTATTGACATACTAGATAGGACAGATCACTATAAAACTAGCAGACTGGCATTGTATCATTTACACAACAGAAATGATGGCCTAGAAAATCAGTTAAAATTTTATGACTACATTAACAACAATTTCTATCTAATAGCAGCCAAAAGAAAGAACTTATTTGAGTACGGACTGAGTTGGATAATTCAAACTGAAAGTAAAAAGTTAAATGTGTTTACACATGCTGAAAAAGGCATAGCGTTTAATAAGGTAATGGAAAAAGGTATTGATGTTGATCAAGAAATGCTAACACAATACTTGGATACCTATCTTGAATACGAAAAATGGATTTCAGACCATTTTAATATCAATATCAACTATTACTATGAGCGTGATAGCCAAAACTTAGACGAGTTTGTAAAGAAGTTAAACATTTATCCTAACAATGAACAAGCCCATACATTTGAACAAAGTATGGGAATGGATTTTAAACTTTGGAATTCGTGTCATTACTTGTTTAGTGATACAAGCGGAATTAGCAAAGAGTCAGTTAAACTATTAGGCAACAGTAATGAAATTAAGTTGCTTGAAGCACCAGCGCAGGTAGCACAAAACCAAAAAAAAGTTACTGGTTCCAAAACATCTGATTTAATGATACGAGCTGAAAGAACAGATTTATCAGTAAATCATCAGGAATTTTTAAAGCAACATTTAGATCAGTACAATACAGTATCTAAAAAGATGTGGGATATGAAACAGGACAGAACTCTTGTTAATCCTATACCAATTAAACTAAACACCATGATGGAAAAGGCAAGCATGATTAACAACTACCGAGAATGCTTTGAAACATATAATAAATGGTGTGAATCCAGGAATCAACAAGATAGAATCATTGATTTTGAGCAACTAAAAGACATGGTTTTGGACGAACTTAATTTTTGGTACAGCAACAATTAAATAAATACAGTATAAGGGAATGAAAGTATGCCAAGACTAAGTCTTTACAAACCGTACAAAGGAAATGATTATAACTTCATGGATAAAAATATTCGTGAGCAATTTCTTATTGGCGGGACCGCGGTACATGTACATAAGTATCTAGGGCCTAAACAACAGTTAAGCACTGAAGACCCTACTGAACCCAATTATGGAAGTGGATTAGAAGTAGACCTGGAAACAGGTGTTGACATTAATCCAGAAGGTTGGATTAACGAAACAAAAGTACAAGATTTGCTATTCATGGAAAACAGAGATCGCAAATACGATCCTGATATATATGAGCTACGTGGCGTATACAATGTAAGCGATAACGACTTTGATTTAAGCCAGTTTGGTTTATTCTTAACTAACGACACACTGTTTATTACCTTCCATATGAACGACTGTGTAGAGAAACTGGGCAGACGATTAATGCCTGGAGACGTACTAGAATTACCACATCTAAGAGATGACTTATTACTAAGCCATGAGAAAGATGCTGTAAATAAATTTTATGTTGTACAAGATGCTAGCCGCGGTAGTGAAGGATTTAGCCAAACTTGGTATCCTCATATCTGGCGTGTTAAAGTAGCACCACTTACAGATACACAAGAATACAGTGATATCCTTGGTACAGCGGACGATCCAAACAGTCTCAAGAATGATTTGAGTAACTATAAAACAGAACTTAACATTAGTAATGCTATTGTTAAAGCGGCAGAGATTGCCGATCCAGTTGGTTTGCCATTAACAGAACATTTGTTCGGTCAAGAGCCAACTGATAATGAATATGAACACGGTGAAACACTACAACAAGGTGATCAGTTTCCTACTGATCCTAACGATGGTGATTATTTTGTAAGAACAGACTTTAAGCCAAATCGTTTATTTGTATTCCGTGGTAGTAGATGGCACCGCTTGTATGATAACATCACTGAACAAACTTGGAGTGATAGAACATATAATGCTAGTTCGTTTATCAACAACGACGCTACAACAGTTGTTGATAATCAAGAATTTCCAGAGCGCCAACCACTTAGCCAAGTTATTAAACCCAAGAGTGATTTTGAATAATGACACAACAGTATTTTTACGACAAACAGATTCGCAGATACATTCAACAGTTTATTAGGCTGTTTAGTGGATTCAGTGTACAAATGGGTTTGGATGATAATAAGTTACCGATTTATCAACAAGTACCAGTTCGTTATGGTGATATTAATCGCATGGCAGCACATATAACCCGTGAAAATTCAGAGAACGTTGTAAACAGTGTTCCGTTTATTGCCTGTAGTGTTACTGGATTAGAAATGGCGTCTGATAGAAGAACTTATCAGGATCATGTTGATAAAGTTCAAGTATTTGAAAAGAAATTAGATCAGTCTACAGGACAATATGTGAATGAGAGTGGTAACAAATATACTATTGAACGACATGCGCCTGTTCCATATAAAATGATAATGAATACTGACATCTGGACAAGTAACACAGATCAAAAACTACAGTTATTGGAACAAATATTGGTGTTGTTTAATCCAACACTTAACATCAGAACAAGTGATAATCCTTTTGATTGGAGTGCACTAAGTTATGTGGAAATGACTACAATGAACTGGAGTAGCAGAACAGTGGGTAGCACTATAGATGACATTATTGATGTTAGTACACTTACATTTGAACTACCAGTGCTTATTAATCCACCAGCAAAAATTAAACAACAAAAACTTATCTATAATTTAATCAGTGAACTATACAGTTTAGACGGCGAAGATTTAGATAACTTCCGTAACAATGAAAGTTTTGACACTACCTCTTTGAAGTATACAGTTGTAACTTTTGAAGACAGGCAAGTTAGATTTGAAAACGGCAAAGCATACTTGCTTAATAAAAACGGCCAGCCAACAGATGCGTCTGGCGCTACACTAACCTGGGAAGATGATCTACGTCCGTTTGGTGAACTTAGAGATGGCATCAGTCAAATAAGACTACGAAAAGGAGATAATCCTGGAGATCCATCTAACGATGTTATTGGTAAACTTGAAACAGACCCAAGTAATAGTAATGCATTAATTGTTACTATTGATAACAGTACATTACCAAACAATACACTAAACGCTGTTGACGCTATTCTTAATCCACAAGCAAACTATCCAGGTGATGGTATTGTTCCTGCTCCTGTAATCGGACATCGTTACTTGTTAACACAAGACTTACCATTAGCAAACTATGGTGGACTAATAGCAAACGAAAATGATATTATTGAATATAACGGCAGTGCCTGGGTTGTTAGTTTTGATAGCAAAAATACTAGTGCTAGACATTATATACAAAATATTGCCAGCAGTGATCAACTTACCTGGGACGGCACTGAATGGACAAACAGTCACGAAGGTATATACAAGCCAGCATTCTGGCGCCTTTACATGTAAGGATTATCAATGATTAAGGTAGACGGTCATGATTGTATTCATGAACTGCTTAACAATAAATCTGACAGCGCACTAGATACTATTAGAGTACTCCGTGCTAGATTAAAGCATACTGATAGCGTGTGTGTAGAAATTACTTTTATGAATTTAGAAGTAGTTAAAAATGGACTGCTTGACGAATTGTATGCTGATTATCCAAATATCAAATACGCATTACTATACCGTACTCCCAAAGAATATCTGGATCCAAACTACGGATTAAATAGTGGTATACTAAGTTTTAATGAGTGGAAAGAAAATTTAGATCATCCTATAAAAACACAGTTTGTTAATTTATCAAACATAATGGAAGCCAAAACTATGACAAGAGACACTTGGCGGGCGGCTTATGATCATATTGCTAACTTATTTTGGCCTATTAACAACAATATGCCACTATACTTTGAGTACAACGAACATGAGCCAAATATCTATCATAGATTTTATCAGGTACTAAAAAAGTATAATCCTAACTTTACAGTCGAGGAATACCATGATCGCATCAGTAAGAATCTAAAAGAGTATCCACAAATAATTGAAACTGTCAAAAACGAAATTAACAGTTGGGATTTTACAGATGATTGAAGCAAGTGGTTGTTTATTTTTAAGTAGTGATACTGGTAGAGTTATGCTACAACAACGAAGTGGAGATACCAGTCATCCTCGCACCTGGGGATTTTTTGGTGGTAAGAGTGAGGGTAAGGAACGCCCTATTGATACTCTATTAAGAGAATTAGAAGAAGAAATTGGAATGGTGCCTGATATACAAAAAGTATATCCGCTAAACAAATTTACCAGCCCTGATAAACAATTTGTATATAATACGTTTGTTGTAGAAGTAGTACAAGAATTTATACCGCAACTAAACAATGAAAGTGATGGATTTTGCTGGGTTAAGATAGGTAATTGGCCGCGTCCATTACATAACGGAGCAAAGGCTCAGTTATTCAACAGACAAATTATTAAAAAAATTCGTACAATCTATAGTAATCTTAACCAGCAGTAATACGCTTCTTCATACTAGCAACAAACTGTTCACGCAACCATTCAAAATCATTGATCTTGTTTAATGCTTCAACATTGTCTTTGTTTGCTTCGCCGTATTCTCTACCTTCCAATGCGCCTTTGATACAGTAGCGTCCAAAGCGAGCACCATTATCTACAGTACACCAGGCTTCTAATCGTTCAGCAGTCTCTTTCACAGGAGCATTTGGATTAATCTGACTTGCTAGTTTAACACATTCACGGAATGCTGCTCTCCATGTTCTGTATGGATCTTTGTTAAAGTTGGTAATGTTACTTACGTCACTAACTGGTTGATAGAACGAACTACCAGTACTAAAGTCAGGAAGTTCATGTCCCATTTCTTCTAGTTGTTTTTTAGGGAATAGTTTTACAGCACCATAACCGTATTCCAATCCATTGATTGGGTTTCTGGCAGTCCACACATAAGTCGTGTTATGTCTACTTGATAATGGCGGGATAAAATCAAAGTTAAATCTTTCCATAATTTGAGCATCAGCATCAACTATATAAACCATTTCAGTAGTTGCTCTTTTACCAACTTCCCTATGAGCATTGCCAATACCTTCAATATTTTTTACATGTTTGGCATCAGGAAAACGTTCTTTTAGGCTAGTAAAGTTTCTATCTGCTTCTGCTTCATGGAAACTAATCATAAAGATTTCAAAATCAGCATCGTGGTAAGTAGCATGGATACTATTTTTTAAACTACCATGAGCAAATCCGCCTGTGGGTACAAGTCTCAAATCTCCCCAACGCACACTACGTCTGCTTCTTTTACCAATACGTGGAAACTCATGTACAAAACTACGTCCTTCAGCACTTGGTTTATAATGCCAGGGAAAATCTTCTCTAACAACATTGCCCTTTTCCAGTACCCAAACCATATCTGATTGAGTGTTATATTGTCTAGCGACGTCTAAATAGTCGTCAAATAAAGGTAATGCTTGATCGATTTCATGTACTGGATAACTCTGGAATATATGCTTTTTCAATCTATCCCATGGAGTAATTACATTCTGTTCTTTAAACTCAAATAATTCTGATTTCAAATCTTTAAAATTAATCATTACAATCGCCTTTTATAGTATATGATTTTGTACCGATATGAGCAATGTTTTTACTCAAATCATTTTCTAGCCAGACATCGTATCCTGCTTCTTTTGCTTTTGTACAAAAGTATATATCTTCTCCCATGAGACTATCATTAACTTCGTCCCAAGAGATTCTAAAATGTGGTGCTGGTATGTTTTCGTAAACTTCTCGTTTTACTAACATACACCCCATACCAACTGCCCAAATCTTTTGTATTCCTGTTCCATCATATACTCTGCTATCTAAGTCGTGTTCACTTCTAAAAGCAACAGGCCTGTGTGGCGGAACCCTTGTGCTATAGTTACATGCTATAATATCTTTATCATGCGATAGCAGGGCGTTTAAGGTGTATGTAGGGAAAGATATATCACTATCAATCCATAACAAATGTGTACAATCTGTGTCTAATGCCTGTTCTACTAATTCTTGTCTCTGCATTGTAACTTCGCTACCCATAACCATGTTTACTGTAATCTTTTGACCAGCCTGCCCGCACTTATATGTAAGATTGGACAGACTGTTCGCAAACATGACGGTTACAAAGTCACGCACAGGAACGCAAATAGCAACCCTAGCATCAGTGTTCGTTTTATAATGAAATTTGGGTATGCTTACCATTAGTCCTGAACAAGATCAGTGGCAAGTTCCGCTTCAATTTGACGAACGTTTTCGTTCAATGTTTTAGCAAGTACAGTAGCACTCTTTACACTGGCGGCAAAGGCATCATCACTAAGAGCGGCCATATGATGCATTGTTTCTGGTTGTACCTTACCAATGGTAAGGATATCAATAGCGGCTAGTTTTGCTAGACGCTCAATCCAATACTGCTCTTCTTCTGCTTCAATATTTGCTAACAATTCTTCTACATTGTTGTTAGCCGCAAAGTCATCATAAACTGCCTGTAGTACTGGAAGATCAGGATGATTTGCCGCTTTTGCCGCTTCTAATTCCACAGTAAGTGCCTGTGCTTTTCTTGCGGCAGTTGGGTGCGATCCCAACACAAATGTTTCGATTTCGAAACGTGTACGAATACTCATAGATTTTTCTCCTGTGAATTTATTATAGAGTTTCTTTATTATACTGTAAAGTATTAAAAAGTCAACTGAATCAGTTGACTTTATAAATTAACTAGCGCCTGTCGGATTAGGATTCTGCCATCCGCCAAATGTGGCTGATAGTCTAATGTTTGTTGTAACGTTAGGTGAAATATATGTTCCTAAACTATACAAACTTTGAGTACCTGACAAACCAAAGTATGTTCTGATACTTCCGATACTAATGGTAGAGCCGGTTGCTGGTAGTGCCATTATTATTCTCCTCTTTGGATATTTTGAATTTGACTTTTTAGATCATCAATCTCTGATTGTTGTTCTTTTACTGCTTGAATTAGTAGTGCCACTATACGATCATATTTAACTGCTTTTATACCATCTTCCCTAGTACCTACTACTTCGGGAAGAACAGTTTCGATCTCCTGAGCAATCACACCTACATCATGTTTACGAATAAAATAATTGTCTTCGCCACCTTTTGCTTCTAGGTAATCTTGCGTCCAGTCAAATTCAACACCACGAATCTGCTTAACTTTATTTATCGCATTATCAATTTCAACTACGTTTTCTTTTAATTTTTCGTCAGAACTGTAATACGCTGTAACGTCTGCTGTAGCACGAATATCTCCAGCAGTACCGCTTGCCGCTGTTCCGGCGCCTATACTATTAAACTGAATATTAATACCGCTACTACTACTCGTATCTACTAATTCTTTCCAGGCACCTGAGTGAGCAAAATAACCTTTACCTTCAGCATGTACATGAGCAAACATACCGTGATAACTTGAAGCAGATGGTAAATCGCCAGTAGTAGCATATACATTTGAATATGTTATTTTATTTGTGCCTAAATTTAAATCAGCACCCTCAATGTGTGTTCTAACTTTTGTATCAGTATAATATTGTGCAGTTGTATGTTCTGCTAAATCTGCTGTGGTATTTTGGGCTAAATCAAACGCACCTGATCCTAGACTTAAATTTGATCCGTCTGCGCTAAGTGTTGCACCACCAAGGCTAATTGTAGTACCGCTCAAATACAAATCTCTAAATTTAAATGTAGTACTACCTAAATCATAACTAACATCTGTGTCTGGAATAATATGCCCGGCTACAGTAGTTGCGCCAAGTGTTTTGTTAGTTAGTGTATCTGTAGAACTTGCTGTAATGTAACCATTTGGATTAGTAGCATTATACGGCGTATATCCCAACGCACCTGTTACATCTCCGCTTGTTACTGTATAACCTGTAATGTAACCACTGTCGTTTGTAAATGTGCTTACATTTGTTGGCTGTGTATAACTAATAACACCTGTTGTGTTATTATAACTAATACTACCTGTAGCACTTATAGCAGCTCTCGCTCTAGCATCTGTATAATATAAGTTAGCAGAACCTTCTGAAATACCGTCAGTGTTACCAGTAAATGTTGATGAACTACCAAATGCTGTATACGCTGAGCCATCGTTTGTAAATTCCCAAACATTGGTGCTTTCATTATATCTAATAAACACATTGGCTTCAGTGCCACGTTCTACTTCAATACCAGCATTTTGACTTGGTGTTCCAGTTTCGTCAGCGTTTAGTGTAATAATAGCATCGCCAATGTTCACTGTATTTGAATTTACAGTGGTTGTTGTGCCACTAACTGTTAAGTTACCACCAATAGTAACATTTCCACCTAATGCAGTGGCAAGATCTGTGTTAAAATCACTTGTGCCATATGTACTCGCTGTTGGTGCTGCAATCCATGTGCTTGTGGCATTTTCCCAGGTTAATACATAAGTGTCTGCTCTAGCACTATCGTCTATATCTGCTAGATCACTTAGATTAGCACTAGCAATACGCAAATCTACTCTGCCATCTGTATAGTAAAGATTACTTGATCCTTCAGCAAGGGCATCTGTATCTGCCAAGGAACCGCCTGAAATTGCACTTGTAACATAACTTTGTGTAGCAAGTGTGCCACTTTCGTCTGGTAAAATTAAATCTCTGTCTGCTGTTACTGTTGTTGCTTGTAATTTTGCTTCATAGTCATCAGGGGTTGTGCCTTCAAATATGAGTTTTGTTCCTTGCTTTATCCATACATTTTGATCTGGATATAAAGCAATATCTTGTCCAGACGCACTCTGTAATTGAGTTGCTCCTGAACTGTCTACATCTATGACTGTTTGATTTATTACTTTAAATGCCACGGCACTTTCCCCTTTGTTTCATGTATTTATGTAATCCACACCGCATCTATTTCATCTGATGCTTCTAAAATGTCAGCACTTACTGTAATTGTACCGTTACTGGTATTAACACTTACTTCACTTGATCTCATGTGTAATCTGTTAATGAATATGTTGTAATTAACAGCATCGCTTAAATCAAAACCCAGCGTAGCCGCTGAAATTGCTAGAGTACTACCTGTATTATTTGTGACATCACTTGCTGTTACTACATAAGGACTACTATTTTCGTTGCGTGTTAAATTTGCTTGTACGTCACTTGTTAGAGCAATGGTTCCACTTTGATCTGGTAAAGTAATAGTTCTATCCGCAGTTGGATCTGTTGCTGTTAAAATTGTTTCAAATGCATCGTCAGTTGATCCTTCAAATCTTATACTTGACGAACCGTACTCAATAACACCGTATTGGTCTATTGTGTATAATCTTGTAAAATCATTTGAAGTATAACCTGAAGTAACTGCTGTTACCTCGCTACTATTTGAACTTACTGTAACATTGCTTTGTTGTGATGAATCTCTAGGAATAATGTCAATGTCACAGGTTATAGTTCCATAAATGGTAGCGTTTATACCTAGAGCAAAAATAAAACCAGCAGTTGTTGTTTCTTTTGTCCACAAATAAGGTGTTACCATTCTAGTACTTGTACCAGTAAGTTCTTCACTGTATGTCGCACTCCAACTTAAATCTGGTAGTGTATTACTTCTGAAACCCATGTTAACATATAAAACTTGAATTGCTGATCCAGACTGCACTGTTACACGACCAATAACTTGATAGTTTTGACTGCTACCACTCGGAATAATTGTTACTACTGGTTGAAATTCTCCATTTACTAGATAACTATTACTGCCAGCGCCGCCACCATTAAACTTTTGTGCTGTTCGCATAGTATTGGCATTTACAAAACGTTGTTCAATAAATTTAGGACTGTTGCTACCATCTTCAAATGTTGGAGCTCTTAATGTTTTATTTTCTAATGTATCTGTTGAAGTTGCTGTAATTTTTGTGTCTAGTTGTGTTTGGATAGCACTTGTAACGCCATCAACATAGTTCAGTTCAGCGGCTGTCGCTGTGACTGCTGTTCCACCTATATCAATGCCGCCAACTTTGATTGTACCTAATGTACCACTACTGACTTCGTTTGTTACTGCTCCATCTGTGATAAATGTAAACTTACCATCACTGTCGTCAAAGCCAAAGAAACCTACTTTAGTATTACCTCCAGTATTCCATTTGAAAGCAATACCTCTGTCTTTGTTATCATCACTAGCACTGCTACCCAGTGTTATAATAGGGTCTGCGATATCAACTACTGTGCTATTAACTGTTGTTGTAGTACCACTTACTGTCAAGTTTCCACTGACTGTAAGGTTACTACTAATTGTACCACCAGATGTGCTTAATTTTCCATCTAGTTGTGTTTGAATATTGCTAGTGACGCCATCGCTGTAGTTTAACTCTGTTATGGTGCTTGTTAAACCTGTTAGCGTAGTCGCTGAATCAGCATTACCAGTCACGTTACCAGTAAGGTCACCTGTAACATCTCCAGTTACGTCGCCAGTAAGATTACCTGTAACATCGCCAGTTACATTTCCAGTGAGACTTGCTGTAATTGTGTTTGCTCTAAAGTTAGCATAACTTGAAATACTTACATCACCAGTTGTTGAACCATCTTCGCTTGTCACAATAACAGCAAACTGGTCAGCACTTTCATCCCAAATTAATCCAACGTTATCATAACTACCCCTAGCATAAATTGTACCCACATCATACGCATTATTTCCAGTGATTCCATAGTTAAAAACTAAAAGCGGATCTTCAATATTTGCTACATCTGTGTCAATGAGTTGTAGATCGATTTTTCTAAAGGCCATGTTATTTGCTAACTCCGTATACTTTTATCTTATACTGTATTTATAAAAAAAGCGGCGTATTGCTACGCCGCTTTTCAGGTCAGTTAAACTTAAAACTTAGTGTAAAGTATTACCTTTTTCTGCTTTAAGTTCGTTAACTTCTTCTTTTAGATCTTTAATTGCTTCAATTAGTAGACCAACTAGGTTACCATATTTAACAGCCATTAGACCTTCTTCGTCAGTTGACACCGCTTCTGGAAGAACTGCGTGTACATCCTGTGCGCTAACACCAGTAGAAATACTACCGTCTGCAATACGCTCAAATGTAATACCACGAAGTGCCATTACTTTATCTAGACCATTTTCAATTTCATGAACGTTAGTCTTTAGACGATCATCTGAGTAAGCAGTTACGTCGCCAGCAGCATAAATTGCTCCGCCAACACCTAAACCACCACTGATTTTAACAGCACCAGTTGTTGCTGATGTTGCAGCAGTTGTATTACTAAATGTAATAACACCAGTTGCTGTATCGTTAGCATTTGAAGCAATGTAGTTACTGTGTGAGTGACTATCATTTGCCACTGTAGCAGTTAGTGTAGCATTACCCAAGTTAGTAAATGTAGCACTACCAGACACATCACCAGTTAATGTTAGTGTTGGATCTGCTGTTGCTGTTGTTGAGATACTTACGTTACCTAGGTTTGTCATCGTACCAGAACCAGTAACAGCACCTGTTAATGTAACTGTTGGACTCTGGTTTTGTTTAGCAAGTTGTACCCAATTACCACTGTGAGCAAAATACGCAGCGCCTTCACCGTGAACGTGAGCAAACATACCGTGATATGAACTTGCTGATGGTAAGTCACCAGTTGTAGAATAAACGTTTGAGAACAATATCTTGTTTGTTCCTAAGTCTAGATCAGCACCTTCAATTTCTGTTCTCACAGCTGCATCAAAGCCATCAATATTTGATGTAACGTGATTGTGGCTATCATCAGCAACCGTTACAGTTAATGTAGCACTTCCTAGATTAGTAAGAGTTGCGCTACCTGAAGCATCACCAGCAAGTGTGATTGTTGGATCACTTGTTGCTGTTGTTGCCAGTGATACGTTACCACTACCATCAATGCTTGCACTACCTGTGACAGCACCTGTTAGGCTTAGTGTACGAGCTGTTTCCCATGTACTTGCTGTATCAGCGTTACCACTGAAACCACCGCCGGCGGCAATTTTACTTCCATCGGCACTGATTGTAGCACTACCAAGTTTAATTGTGCTACCACTTAGATATAGGTCACGCCATTTTAGCGAACTTGAACCCAAGTCATATGTAACATCTGTTTCTGGTAACATGTGACCAGTTTTTAGTGTTTCAGCATTTGTTGTCCACTCGTCGTTTGTTTCGTCCCAAACAAAACTTACGTTAGAACTTGAACCACGCTCAATTTCAAAACCACCGTTTTGACTTGGAGCACCAGTTTCGTCACTGTTAAGTGTTATAACACTGTCACCAATATTAACTGTATTACTGTTAACAGTAGTTGTTGTTCCTGAAACTGTTAGGTTACCACCAACTGTAACGTTACCACTTGTACCAAGAGATGTAAATGTACCAGCTGCTGGAGTGTTACCACCAACGATACCGTCTAGGTTACCAGTTACGTTACCAGTTACGTCACCAGTTACGTCACCAGTTACGTTACCAGTTAGGTCGCCAGTTACATCACCAGTGATTGTACTACTAGCGTCAATTGTTGTAAAGTTACCTGCTGCAGCTGTTGTACCACCAATAGTTGTGCCGTCAATGTTACCACCATTGATATCCACTGTTGGAATAGTTGTTGTTCCGGTAAATGTTGGACTTGCTGTAGGTGCTTTAGTGTTGATCTGTGTTTGAACATTACTTGTTACACCGTCCATATAGTTTAGTTCAGCAGTTGTAGCAGTAACACCATCTAGGATGTTTAGTTCTGCTGTAGAAACTGTAGCACCATCTAGGATGTTTAGTTCTGCTGTAGAAACTGTAGCACCATCTAGTTTGTTTAACTCAGTACCAGTAGCAGTAACTTGTTTACCAGCAATCTTTAATGTACCAGCATCTACTGTACCTGCTGATGCATCAATAGTTGTTTTAACTAACATAGTGTCATTAAAAAGTGTGTCACTTTTAAAACGCACTGAATTAGTAAATTTATCAGGATAACTTGCGTCATCGCTGTCAGTCGCGTTACCGTCAGTTGTTTTAAGTGTTGCCGCTATAATCGAAACGTTACGTTCTAGGTCAGCAATACGTCTTAGGTTAGATTTACTACCAGTAAAAACGATATCTGTATCGCCCGGTTCACCAGTAAATTCTGTAAGTGTACCATCCGCACTATATTTGTATTTCTTGGTTCTGTCTAGACTACTGTCACTAGTTGAACCACCACTTCTTAGTTTTCTTGCCATTTTAATCTCTCCCCTTAGAGTTTAACTACCACGAGCCAGTAACTCAGTTACCGCAAGCCGTTTCCGGCACCTAGGGGGTTGGCTCCCCCTAGGTTTGGATAGTTATAAATTAAGCATTAACATGCTTTAGTCCTGTTACTTCTAGTTCGTCGTTTGTTTCTAGAACACCCTGAACAATAGTTAGTGTTGAACCACTAACTGTATATTCTGTTGTTGGACGAAGTAACTGTCTGTTCAAGAACACTTGATATGTCAACGCTGTTGACAGATCGCTAAATGTATATGCTTGTGTTCCTGAAGCGTTAGCAGTTGCTTCACCACTAGAAACCACAGTTACTGAACTATGGAAGTGTGTAAAGTCGCTTACATCTGTAAGTGAGCCAGTTAAATCACCAGTTACGTTACCAGTTACGTTACCTGTAACATCACCTGTAACATCACCAGTTAAATCACCAGTTACATTACCAGTTACGTTACCTGTTAGGGCACCGTAAATAGCATCACCGTGAATTTCTGCAAACGCTGTACCACTAGCACCTAAATCATATGTGCTATTAGCACTTGGTAAGATGTCACTAGCAACATCTGCGCTAAACGCAACAGTGTCAGTAGCCGCATCACCAAATGTTAAGTTACCAGCAATAGTAGCATCACCAGTAACTGTTAGGTTACCAGCAATATTAACATCAGCATCTGCTGTTAGTGTACTTGTAACGTCTAGTGTACCAGCAATATCAATGTTTGTAGCAAGTTTAGCACTTGTTACAGCATTGTTCTGGATCTCACCTGTACCAACACCATTAGTTGGAACATATGGAACCGCACTACTATCAGCACTTACAACCACAGCACTTGTGCCTGTTGGCATAGTGTCTGTAAATGTAACTGTCTGGTTACTAGCATTAAACGAGTAGTGTGTACTTGGATCCTGGATAATACCACCAACGAACACAAGTGTTCCGCTGTTTGGTGTAAATCCTAGATTAAATGTTGTTGAACTACCGTCACCGTTTAGTGTTACACGGTTTTGTGTACTAAACGAAACCGTAGCAGGGTCAACAAGCTCAAATCCACTAGCATCTGCTTTAACCTGTAGTAGGTAATCGCCTTTACCAGTAAGACTTGTATCACTAACGTCTGCTAGGTCTACAACATTGAAGTAACGGCTTGCGTTTACCCAAGCACTACCATTGTAGTATATGCCATCATCAGCAGACGCACTTGTTATAGTTACGTTGCCAAGGTCTGTTAGGTCATGGTTACTAATGTCACTTACAGTACCAGTTACATCACCAGTTAGGTCGCCAATAAAGCCACCGTTACCAGTAATTGCGCCAGTTGCTGTTGTAGCACCAGTAATTGCTAGTGTACCACCGATTGCTGTGTTACCACTTGTATCAGCAACAGTAAATACTCCATCTACATCAATACCACCATCTAGTGAGGCAAGTCCTGTTACGTCTAGTGTACCACCAAATGTAACGTTACCAGTAACATCAAGTGTACCAGCAACCGCTGTATTACCGTTTGATACAGCAACAGTAAAGTTACCAGCACCAATATCAAAGTCAGTACCATCAAATGTTAAGTTAGTACTGTCTTCTAGCGCACCACCTGTACCTGCTAGTACAATACCGTTTGCTGTAAGATCACTAACTGTAGCACTTGCTAAGGTTGCTTCACCAGTTGAACCTAGTGTACCGCCGATTGTTACGTTGTTAGTAACACTAACGCTACCAAATGTAACGTTAGCAGTTGTAGCAACGTCCTGACCAATTTCAATTTCAACATCGTTATCAGTAATAGTTGTCGCAACACCTGTACCACCACTAAATGTTAGTGTATCAGTACCAACAGTTACACTGTCTGTACCACTGTCACCAGCAATATCTAGACTACTTGGAATACTGACTTCGGTAACAGCAGTAATTAAACCTTTACCGTTTACAGTAATTTGAGCAACGTTTGTACTGTCACCAAATGTACCAGTATCAGAGTTAACAGTTGCTAGAGTTAAAGCACCACTTACGTTAGCACTACCATCAAAACTACTAATTGTAGCAGTACCATCGCCAGTTAGGCTTAAATCTCTTGCTGTTGCCAACGCTGTGGCTGTATCAGCATTACCAGTTAAGTCACCTGTTACATCACCTGTTACATCACCAGTTAGGTCACCAGTGAATGATGTACCTGTAACAGCACCAAATACCGCATCAGCAGCTGTACCACTAAACACTTCACTTGTGTTTGTAGCACCTACTAAAGCAGTAAATGTTCCAGCACTGTCATCATAACCAAAGAAACCAACTTTTGCTGAGCCGTCGTTATACTTGAACTCAACACCGCGGTCTTTGTTATCATCTGATGCGTTAGAACCAATTGTGTAAACTGGATCTGTGATTTCAACCACTGTACTGTTAACAGTTGTAGTTGTACCACTTACAGTTAAGTCACCTGTAACAGTAAGGTTATTACCGATAGTTACATCATTGGCAAGACCAACTGTAACTTCGTTATCACTTACAACAACAGTTGTTTCATTTGCTGTAGCAGTAAATGTCAACACGTCTGTGGCAAGGTTAACTGTATCAGTGTTTGATCCGTCTGTCATATCAAGTTCAGTACTGATGCTTGCTGTGGTTACTCCAGTAATTTGACCTTGTGCGTTATATGTTAGAACCGGAATAGCAGTTGTACTACCAACTGAACCCGCTGTAATCTGATCACTTAGTGTGACCGTAATTGTGTCTGTTGTACTAGCATCTGTTTCGATACCAGTTCCACCAGCAATAGTAAATGTGTCTGTACCAACAGCAATACTGTCAGTATCAACATCACCAGCAATCGACATTGCGATGCCAATGCTTGCTGTACCAGCAGAGGTTAGTCGACCTTGTTGATCTACTGTAAATGTTGGAATAGCACTTGAACTACCATATGATCCTGGAGTTACCGCAGTATCACTCAAGTCATATGTTACAGTGTTAGCAGTTACAGTTGATTCAACACCAGTACCACCACTAAATGTTAGTGTTTCAGTACTAGTAATAAGGTTGTCAGTACCAGTATCACCAGCATACGCCATGCTTACGCTTGGAGTTGCTGTGCTTGTACCAGTAATACGACCTTTTGCGTCTACTGTAATAACTGGAATCTGTGTTGTACTGCCTACTGTACCAGCAGTTACACCACTGTTAGCAAGTGTTAGTGTAGCACTTACATTTTGTGAACCATCAATACCAACTAGTGTAGCAGTTGCGTCACCAGTTAAACTTAGGTCACGGGCTGTTTCCCATGCTGTTGCTGTACTAGCATTACCAGTTACGTCACCAGTTAAATCACCAGTTGCCATACCTGTTGTAGCATTAATAGTAAAGTTGTTATTAATGTTTAGGTTGCCAGTCATTGAGATTGTAGTAATACCACTTAGAGCACCGCTTGTTAAACTTGCTGTGCCATCACTAATTGTACCAGTGGCATCAATATCAGCAAATGTTACGTTTGCTGTAGTAGCAACATCTTGTCCAATACTAAAGTCAACATCGTTATTAGTAACTGCTGTTGTTACACCTGTACCACCAGTGAATACTAGGGTATCTGTACCAACAACCACTGTGTCAGTTGCTGCTCCGTCACCAATAGTAAGTGAAGCACCACTGTTTGCTGTTGTAACACTAGTAACACGTCCTTTACCATCTACAACAATTACTGGAATTGCTGTAGCACTACCGTATGTACCAGCAGTAACACCACTATTAGCAAGTGTTGAACTTAGAGCAACGTTACCTGTACCATCAAAACTAATTGCTGGAGCAGTCACATCACCTGTAATACTAAAGTTACGAGCACTTGCTAGAGCAGTTGCTGAACTTGCATTACCAGTAA
>Ga0181568_10000971_pt1 | contig 26232 bp, 28 predicted proteins | sample 101ome_20_FD_133758 | JGI IMG/M metagenome (GOLD analysis project Ga0181568, IMG submission 133758) | Coastal salt marsh microbial communities from the Groves Creek Marsh, Skidaway Island, Georgia - 101404AT metaG (megahit assembly) | ecosystem: Environmental > Aquatic > Marine > Intertidal...
ACTTTTCTTTGTTATCATAATAAGTTTTTAGTACTTCTTCAAATACAAATTTATGTTTTTTTGTAAAGAATAAAACTCCACTATTAATGTATTCACCCAGTTTTATATCTACATTTAATTCTTCAAATGTGTTTCTATATGAATTTACACTATTATCTAACCAAGTTATGGATTCATTATCAACCACACCGCAGAATTCATCATCGTATAAATCAAAAAAATTAGGAGCTTGCCAATTGGGCATTGTATCAAAGTCTACCATACCAATTTTTTCGTATTTGTCTTTTGTATATTCAAATACACAATGTTTATTCCATTTGGGATGTGGAATATTATCTAATAGCTTATCAACAAACAAAAAATCTATTTGATGTTTATCACAATATTTTTTCCAAGCCTGTTTTGTTATATTGTAATAACTTTTATGGTCAAATTTTGAATTGCTATCTTCAATAGCAAACATTACTATACAGTTTTTATTCATTCTTTTTTAACATTTCTTGATTACTTTTAATAGCAGATTTTAAAATAGATAAATCAACCCCCACCTTATCTCCTAAACTTGCTAATGCTTTTGTATCTTTTGGAAAACATTTTCCACCAAAACCTCTTTCGTCTGTAAATACAGCTGTATGAGATTTTGTTGTTCTAGGATCTAATAACCAAAGATCTCTAACTTCATAATAGTTTGTACCCAATTTATCACATAGATCGTATATTTCATTACAATAGGCTACTTTCAGAGCTAGTTGTGTATTTGTTATGTATTTAGCTAGTTCCGCATTAATTGGATCTGTAACTCTATACGTTTTACTTGGACCCGTTATTGGAGTATAAATTTCAATTAGTTTATAACATAATTTCTTTTTTCCTCCAAATATAAAAAATGGAGTTTGTTTAACATCATTCGTAAATCCATCTGGAGTCCAGTGTTTTGACTCTCCAGCAAATTCTGGACTAAACACGATTGGTTTTGCCCAAGTTTCAATTAATCTGTTTGTAGTTCCAACTTCTACTGTACTTTTTAAAAGAATAATTGGTGTGTCTACCCAACTTATAACTTCTTCTACTATACTAGTATCACAACTTCCATCTTCTCTCTCTGGGGTAGGAACACAAATAACTGCTAAATCACATCGGTTAATTTGAGTTTCTGTTGCTGAATTATCACCTAACATTGGATCATATACAATTACATTATAATGATCTCTAAAAAACTTGTGGAATGCTTTACCCACATAACCGTACCCTATAATTCCAATTTTAATTTTAGATTTGCTCATATATTTTTTCCCAATTTTTTAACCATTCCTTTTCTGAATAAAATGTTTCATATAAACTTTTTGATTGACTTGAACAGTAATTATAAAATCCTTTATCATCTCTTAATTTTATTGCTAATTCATTTGCTTTTTCTATGTCTCCTAAATTAATAGACAATTCTGGATGTAATACTTCTTGTGTATCTAATCCTTTATATCCAATACATGGTATACCATAATAAGAACAATTCAAAGCAAATGTTCCTGCTGCATGTGTTCTCATTAAATGAACTCCGTAATCAAATTTTGATAAAGTATTCATCCATTGGTTCCATGTCATATAAGGTAAATGATTTAAACCTGGGAAATGTTCTTCATGTTTAATTCTTCTACCCATAGATGGAACGTAAACTTCATCTGAAAAGTTTTTAGCAACAAAATAACTATCCAGTCCACTATACCAACTACAAAAATTTCCACCTATAATTGGCAAGTTTGATTTTTCATTCTTTTTTGGAGTAATTGTATCTTCTATTAATAAAGACTGAAGGTTAAATGTTGGTTTTTTAAATATACCTTTAAAATATGGAATGTCTGATTCATTATGAGTCAGTATAAAATCCATCTCTTTCACAAAATTAAGATAATTAACTTGATTTTCGTAATTATAATCTTGAAAATACCACGATGGTCCCTCTTGCATCACACAAAGTTTAGAACACCACGGTTTTAACTTTTCTAAGAAATGTGGTATACTGAAGTTTTCTAATTTTTTAGGCAGTATAACGATCCCTAAATGAAATTTTTCATATACATCTTTACTTAAGACATCCACAATAGGAACATGACTGGCGTTTAATGCTATTTGCCAAGCAAATTCTACACGACAATTATTAAAATCTCGATTTAGTTTTCCAGCATGATTATTTTGTGTTATAAAACAAATTTTCATTTACTATTTAGTTTAGCAAAAACATCTTTAAATGTAAAGAATTTATTTTGAGATCCAATCAAATTACTTAAATTAAATTTAGAATGATGATCTAATACTTTAGACCATTCCCCCTTTTTATCACCACAAAATCCCCGAGGATTATTTTCATTTAAAATATACATACGTTTTTTAGGATGTCTTCGAGCGTGAACTTTCAAAATATTTTTAACAGTAAACTGTATAAACCGATCACCTAATATTTGTTTTGCAATTGTTCCTAAACTTGAATCTTCCCCATATAAAAGAAGACTGTGAGGAATATTAATACCAGATTTTATTAATTCGGATGATATAACTAAACAACTACCATCAATTTTTGGATAATTAATATGTCTAATGTCCAGTTCTTCAACGCCAGCGTTTATTTCATTCATTTTTTCAATGGGCATTGGAGATTTAGCATAATTAATATTATCTACTTGATCTGGAGTATCTTTAAATTCCATATTTTCATAATCAACATGTTCTGTAACTTTCCACGATTCATCCCACATTTTTCTCTCAGCCCATGAAAGAATATATCTATGAATGTTTTGTTCGTCAGCAGCACTTTTTACAGTCTCTAATACTTTAAATGATTCTCTAGGAAAAAAACTATCAGTTTCACCCCACATAATAAAGTCAACTGTTTTACAATAATTGTAATTTAGTTCTCTTCTATAATCTGCTATATTGTAAACATCATCTTTATTTTCTTTAAAGTGCCATTTTATATTTTGTAATTTTGCTTTTTTCTTTAAACGTTCAACACCATTAATAAAAATAGCTTTAATGTCTTCTTCTGAAATTTTATTTTTATCTATTTTCTCAAAATGTTCTGACATATTAAAACAAAAGTCAATTAATATATTTTGTTTATTTTGAATGTAGTCGCACATATTAATAATTCCTTCTATGAATTCTTTATACATTTCAACTTCATAGAACATAACATGTGTTCCTATTACATATTTATTTTTTAATTTTGTCATACTCCTAAATTTTCATCCATTGTAAAATTTTTGAAATAGAAATCATTTGATTTCCTTTGTTGTTCTATAGTTTTTTCATGAACCAAAGCATAATCTGTTTGTGGTGGTATCATTGTATAAGATTCATATCCTTCAACACGTTCATGTAATCGTTTTTTATGTCTTATAGATGGTTTGTTTTTATACAATCTTGATTGATAGTCTGGAAAGTTTACCATACCCTCATACATTTTCCATCCATATCGATTAATGTCTTCGTCTGTTACTCCACTAAATTTATTACATCTTGGAAGCCAAATAACATCGTTGTCTTCATTTTGTTCTAATATTAGTTCTATATTTTCTAATAACAAATCTGTAGGATATTCATCCGCGTCTACTTGCAATATCCATTCTCCTCTACAATTATCAATACCAAAATTTTTGTGATTACCGTAGTGATTGTTTAATTTGTGTTGTATTAAAATAATGTAGTCACTATATTTGTCTAAAATATTTAATGTTTCTAAATTTGTTGAATAATCATCTATAACAACAATTTCTTGATTTTCTTTTTTAATAGCAGAACACAATTTAGATAATAATTTATCTAAACTATCAACTTCATTGTGAGTTGTTATTAAATAAGATAAGAACATATTAATTTAAACCAATTTAAGTTTTGGAAGCTTTAATTTAGGTTCTTCTAATGGGTTTGATAAAACATCATCTGCTGGTTTTAACTTTGGTAAAACAAATTTATTTTCCGTTGCAAACTTCGGAACATATTGATCAAATATAGACCAAAGCTTTTCATCCATAGCATCTAAACTAAATTTTGTCGAATTTTCTTCTGCTAATTTTTTAGCCTTTTTAATGTATTTTGAATCATCTTTATAACCATAGAAAAAGTTCTTTAACTTGTCTTTAGCAGTTGGATATGAAACATTGAACCATTTACTTTCTTTTATTAACCATTTATTTACAGACTTCTTTGGAATAGTTGCTAAAGTGCCTGGTAATAAATTGGCATAGTCTTTATTTAAGAAATCTAAATGTCCACTCCAATCTGATACAAATAAAGGTTTTCCACTTAATGATTGTAATAATAACGGATGACCATATCCTTCTCCGTGTGTAAATGATACATGCGCTTTTATTTTTTCATGATTGTATAATGCATTCATTTCAACTGCGCTTAATTCTCCGTGTAACAAATATACATTTGGAGCATTATCTCCAAACTTAGATCTGACAGTATCAATGTTTTTTAATAATTTAAATCTATCCACTGTAGAAAACCCTACGCCGGATGTTTTCAATATTAAACAAGGTTTTCTTTTACTATCATTAGAAAATGTCTCACAAAAAGTTTTAATAAGATTTCCTATATCTTTTCTATCTTGAAATAAATTTTCATGTGTCCATTGTCCTACAAATAAAAATGCAAAATCTTCTTCAATTTTATCCATTGATTGTTCAACACTAGAAATCTTTTCATCGGTGATTTTATAAATACCAGTATCCGCACCCCAGAAACAAACTTCAATTGGTTTATCAACTTTTATTTCCACAGGTTGTGCTTGAGGATTTGGTTGTTTGTATACTCTAGTTGATTCTAAAACTTGTTTAGCATGATTTGATAAAGCAATATTTAAGTCTACATTGTTTGAACCTTCAACAAACTCACCTGATGCGATAGTGCTTTCTATACCAGCAGTCATACCTATATTATATTTTCCAACACGTTGAAATTCACTGGGTATAGATAGTTGGACAAAAATGTCTGGCTGTTGATTTATTTGTTCTGGAACGATTCTTTTTAAAACTTCTAAGTCAGTTGGATCATCAATTTGATCAAAATATCGTCTTGTTTGACAATGACCCCATTTTCTTGGAATGATCTTGATGTCGTATTTATCATAACGAATTAGACTTTTGGCAACATCTGTTGCCCAATCTCCATATCCGCTTCTATTAAAAACCGGCCCTGATATTACACATAATGGTTTATTCATAATTTAAAAATTTTGTTCTCTTTCTCTAATTAAATCCATATAAGTTTTTTTAGGAGTTGATGGAGCGCTATCTAAATTTTCATATAACGCTTGCATATCTTTCATTTGAGTAGAAGCAAGATCATAATTTTCACGTTTGTCTGTACTTCCAAAACCACCACTTCCACGTTGAGTAACTGTTATTTCATCTACTTCATTAAAAGTAGTATTGTAATGTGATTCAAAAATAATTTGAGCAACAGCAGTTTCTTTACCATCTTTAACTAAAGGTAGTTGAACTGATTCATTGCCGTGATTTATCAACAACACCATAATTTCTCCAGTGTAGTCACTGTCTATCACACCCGCTAAAACATCTATTCCATGTTTTGCAGCTAATCCGCTTCTTGGAGCAATTCTACCATAATAATTTTCTGGAATAGCCATAGCAAGTCCAGTTTTAAAAGATTTTGATTCGCCTGGTTTTAATTCATGTGATTCAATCGAATATAAATCGTAACCAGCTGCTCCTTTACTACCTTTAGTGGGAATTATAGCATTTTCTGATAACTTCTTTATGTTCATGGCAATTCTTTCTTAATAGCTTCAATATCAATTTTGTGAGTTTCAAATCCCATTTCATTTTGTGGTAGTAGTGTTAAATCATGATAATCTGTGTATTTAAAAACATCAAACTTTTTAGGTGGTTCATAATTATCAATTGTAAAGTCCATAGCTTTTATAAATTGATCACACATATTCTTAGAATTAATGCCACCCTCGTTACATGCCCAACGTCTTCCTTCTTTACCAAACTCTTTACGTTTCTCAGATCCCATCAAATACCAATACATAATAGCATCAGAAACATCTGTATAATCAACAAAATCATCCATAATATATGGCGTTGGTGGACTACCTTGCATTGTTTGTATTCTTGGGAAAAGAGGTTTAGCCCAACAACCATGTTTTTTATAACGACCTGTGGAATTTGTTCCATATTTTAAATCAAATTCATAAACATTTCCATCGTCGTCAGTAAAACCAACTTGATCTTGTAATCCTCCAGTTACGGTTGTAATCACAGGAATTTCACACATAATTGATTCTGCTACACTCAAACCAAATCCTTCGTTAGAACTTATGTTTGCGACTACATCACAAATATTATAGAATGCGCACATTTCTTCCGGCGACCTTCTTGTGTCATCTAACACTACTTTGTAATCTGGACAAATGGATTTACTTACAACAATTAAGTCAGTTCCAGCGTCTGAAATTTTGTCTGTTTTTAATATAAGAGCACATTTCTCAGCTTCTTCTTTTGATAAGTGATCGCAGAAAATCTTAAATGCTAAAATTAAATTCGATGGATGTTTTCTGTGTGAATTTCTACTATTGAATCCGACTACAAAACTATACTCTTTATCATCAAAATAACTTTTTTTTAATTTCAAAAAATGTTTATCATCACTCGGTAACGATTTAAAAACTTCTTTGTTAATACCGTGTGGTACGTAATGTAATAAATGTTTTCCTTTTACTGGCATATTAATCAATCTCCTTAATTAGTTTTCCATTTTTGTCATAATCTCCATAAATGCTTGTACACTGTTCTGGTCCAAGTACCCATTTATTAATATTATCTGTTTGTTTACTAATAGCAAATAAAGCGTCACAACTACTATAGAATGGTTTGTTCCACATTGGGTAAGGATAGTCGTCCCATATATCTAAATAAGTTAAAGGAATTCTTTCACGGACTTGATGTTCAATTTGGTATAACCATCCCCAATACCTTGGGTCTGTAAAATGCATAATAGCGTTTGGTTTTTCATTTGCTATAATACTAAATAAAGTTTCTTCATCTCCGTATCCACTAACTGGATATATTTTTACGTATGATCCTTGTGTTTTTAATAAGTCGTCGGTAGATTTACACATGTCAACAATTCTACCCGCTTCTGGATGTTTAACAGCACCACCAATTTGAACCCAATCATAATGATGAACAGTACCTAAAACCAATTCACGACTCATTGTGGCTACACCACTATTCATTCTTAAATCATCGCTTAATAATAATATTTTTCTTTTAGACATATTTATTTCTTCACTTTTGATAACTGAAATGGTTCATCATAGCTAAGCTTTTTAACAACAGAGGAACATATAACTTCTCTGAATTCAGTATCATTTACATACTTCTCCAGACACAAGTTTACGAATTCTTGAAGAGATAATTTCTTTCTTAAATTTATTTCTTTAAATTGAGTATATAACTCATTTTCTAACTTAACTGTTGTAACTAATGAACGCATAACATTTTGAACATATATACATATGCCCATATGTTAAAATATATTTTTTTTATTTACTAGCTTTTCCATCACAGTTAGTTTTATAGTGAAGACACCATTTACAATTCTTTTTAGAATTGCCTGGGTACTTTGGATATTCATTAGATTCATTATATGATCCGTCTGGATTAAATCCATAATCTAAGAATTCAATGAAGTTATTGATAGATTCTTTGATTGCTCTGTCACCATGTGGTGGAACAAATACTTGAATTCTACTCTGAGGAAATGAAACATTTTCATAAAGCTTACGTTTCACAATATAGAATTCAACTTCAATAGATTTGAGTGGAACGTTAAACTTTTTACTGTAAACAGATTTATACAAATGAAGTTGTGCATATTTACTTTCATCTTCTTTCATGTACTTGTTCCACCCACTGCTGGACGTTTTAAAATCTATGATTCTATATTTCTGTTTGTTTTTTTCTTTCAATACAATGTCGATGAACCCAACAAACTCTACGTTGTTTTTCAGTGGTATTTCCAATGGGATTTCAATCCCCACTAATTCATAGTCTCTTGCTGGAAAATATTTTAGTCGATTCGCTGTTTTTGTAAAAGCTGATAAAATGTCTTCACCATTATAACAAAATTCTGTGAATAAATCATCGTCTACTTCTGTACCACTATCTTTTACTTTTTGAATCTCGGTATTGAATGATTCCATGAAAATGGATCTCAAACTAAGAGTTTCTGCTTCTTTAAGACTTTTATTGTAAAGATTTTCTAAATACGTTTGAAAAGTTTCGTGGATAGCAGTTCCAAAAGCTGTATTTATATTTGCATCAAATCTACGTAAATTTTTGACATAATCCAAATACCACTTATGGGGACATTTCAAAAACGTAGAATATTGACTGAAACTTACTCTATTCTTTTTTATTTCTTCATCTGACATAGTATGTATATACTACACTATATTTGGATTATGTCAAATCATAATAACTATTTATTAATATATGAAAAAGATTATTACATTATTTTTAACATTATTTTTAATTACTTCTACGTCTGCTAATGATTTATTTTTGTACGATGCAGAAGGAAAAAATGAATTTTCAGAAGTAGACAATAATAATTTGGTAATTTTACCATCTACTCTTGGAAAAACTTATTCTTTAAGTAAAAATTTATCAATAACTACTTCCACAAATGGAGTGGTTACTACAATGTTGCCTTATAGAATAGCAGTAACTCAACGTGAAGACTCTGCTTCATATTACAATGAGTCTGATACAGAGTATGCCAATAAATTCACACTGCCTGAAGTTGTCAGAATTAATAATCATTATTTTAATTTTTCATCCATGGGTCAAATTTATGTTGTCAGCGAAGCTGATAAACAACTTACAATTGGTACTAGCATGGCAATGATTGTATTTGATAAAGCAAAATTGTATATTAATTCGGGTGAAAGATTTACCCAGGTCTATGTTGTAGAAGGAATTGTTACAGTGCTTGACAATAAAAGCAGTAAAAAGAAAAAAGAAATAAATGCTGGTGATTACTTGGTTGTGACGCCGCAACCAATGTTAAGTCCAAAACAAATGGCTGTTTCTAGAAATTTAGGAAGTAGTTTTAGTATTAAGGATGTTGAAGACGTTGAAAAAGACATACATTTAAATGAAATTAATGCTTTACAAACCAAATTAGATAATGTAATATTTGTAAATTACGATAAAAATATATTTGGTTTTAAAGTAAATGACGATTCAGCAGTTAAATAGTTTAAGCGAAGACGAATTACTAATATTATGGTTTTGTATTAACAAGATCGACCCACCAACACTTCAAGGGGTCGATCTTGTTCCTTCTTTATTTCCTACAATAAATCACAAAAGATTGATGAATCGAGTAGCGAAAGCTCAACATCATATAAAACCAGAATATACAGAAGTTTTTAATGGACTTATCTCCAAATTAAAAGTATCATAGTTTTATGTATCAAAACATCTTTTTCGATAAACAAACAAGCACATGTCATTTATGGGATGACAAAAAAGGATATACAAACTTTGTTTTCAAACCATACGCTTATAGAAAGAGAAGTGGTGGAAAATATAAAAGTCTATTTGGTGATGAGTTGGATAAAGTTTATAGTTTTAACCCAAAAGATCCTACATTATTTGAGTCTGACGTTCCAATTGAAACTAGAATTCTTATAGATGCATATGAAGATTCTGATGATGTATCAGAAGGACACAGAGTTATGTATCTGGATATTGAGGTTTCTACAGAAGGTGGGTTCCCAAATGTATCTGAAGCAGATAAGGAAATTACTGCTATTGCTATTTATGATAGTGTTACTAAAAAATATACTGCTTTTATTTTAGATAGAGATGGATTGATCGACGACTTCAGTAAAGGTGATCGTGAAATATTAACATTTACAGATGAAGTTAGTTTATTAAATCATTTCGTAACTAAGTGGGAAGAAATTCAACCAACTATTACTACTGGTTGGAACAGTGATGACTTCGACATGCCCTATCTGTACCGAAGAATGAAATCTGTAATTGGAAGTTCTAGAGCAAAAAGAATTAGTCCAATCGGTGTGGTTTATATAAATGATTGGAGTAAAAAGGTAATCGTGGGTGGAGTTACACATCTCGATTATATGAAGCTTTATGAAAAGTTAAACATTCGTAAAGAACCTAGTTATGCTCTTAATGCTATAGGTAAGAAAGTTGTTGGTATGGAAAAAATATCTTATAAGGGAAGTCTTGATGATCTCTTCAAAGAAGATATTAATAGGTATGTTGAATATAATATCAATGACGTTGAGATTATTGTTGCTTTGGAAAAGAAACTTCAGTTCATTGAATTAGCAAGAGCTATTTGTCATAAAGGTCATGTTCCATATGATTGTTATCAAATGAGTTCACGATTTATTGAAGGAGCTATTCTTATGTATTTGAGACGCAAAGGACAAGTTGCTAAGAACAAGCCAGTTGGTGGTCGTGAGGAATATGAAAAACAAATGGATGGTAATGAAGAAGGATTTGAAGGTGCTTATGTTAAAGCTCCAATTCCTGGTAGATATGATTGGATATTTGACTTAGATCTTACATCAATGTATCCAAACATCATTATTAGTCTAAATATTAGTCCAGAGACAAAAGTTGGAGTTATTGAAAGAGTTGAGTATGACGATGAATATCTTGATGAAAGAAAAAAAGAATTAATTGATGATTATAATAATTTAAGTGATAGTAGTCAAAAACAAACTTCCAAAGCAGATTATATAGATCAGAGGATTTACAATTACACCCCCCGCCTTTTTACACAAAATAGAATTAGTACTTATCATGTAAGTGGAACTGCTTATTCTGCTAAAGATTTCAAATCGATGGTAGATCAGTCTGGGTTGAGTATTGCAAGTAATGGAGCGATTTATCATAAAAATGTTGATGGAGTTATTCCAGAGATTCTAATTAAATGGTTTAATGAACGTAAAGACATGAGAAAATCCGCAAAGAAGTATTATGAAAGTGGAGACATGGATATGTATGAATTTTACGAACAACGTCAGAAAGTACAAAAAGTCTTGCTTAATTCTATCTACGGAGTATTAGGTCTTCCGATCTTTAGATTTTATGACAAACATAATGCTAGTGCTGTTACTATTACTGGACAAGATATTATTAAATCTACGGGCAAAGCAATTAATCAGTATTTTAAGAACTGCTTAAATGAAGATGGAGATTATGTTATCTATACTGATACGGATTCTTGTTTCGCAAGTGCATTACCTATCATCGAAAAAACGATGCCTGATGTGGATATAGAAAATGAAGAACAAATGACTAAAGCTGTTTTATCTGTGACTGGCGAAGTTCAATCTTTTGTAAACCAGTTTTACGATATTATGGCGAAGAAGTTTTTTAATATTGATAAACATAGATTTGATGCAAAACAAGAGGTAATTGCAAAGACAGGTTTTTGGCTGGCAAAGAAACGATACGCACAGTTTATTATTAATAAAGCTGGAATGACGTGTGATGAGATGGAAATCAAAGGTATTGATGTGGTTAGAACATCTTTTCCTATACAATTCAGAAACTTTATGAAAAAATTCTTAGATGATATTCTGCGAAAAGTTGATAAAGAAGAAGTTGATAACAGCATTCTAAATTTTTTGGAAAATAAACTATCCACATGTCCAGTGATTGAAATTGCTAAAAATACTAGTGTTAAATTTAAAAGTGGTGGCGAAACAAAAACTAATTATAATCCAAAAGACCGACCTAAATTTAAGTTTATCAAAGGCACTACTGCTCAAGGAAAAGCAGCTTTATTTTACAACGACCTTTTAAAACACTTGAAATTAGATAAAGACGTTCCACCTATATTTCATGGTCAAAAAATTAAGTGGGTATATTTAAAACAAAATGAATTCGGTGGTGATTGTATTGCTTTGAAAGCAGATGGTACAGATCCAGATGAAATTATGAATTTTATAAATCAATATGTTGATAGAAATAAAATGTACGAACAAGAACTTAAAGGTAAATTATCGGATTTTTATAAAATATTACATTGGGATTATCCTAACCGAAGTGACAAAACGTTGGGTGAGTTCTTTTCATTCTAATTTTGTTTGACAACTAAACTTTATACTGATATTATAAACCATATGAAGAAAAATACATTAAATACATTTATTGATAAATATTCGTTGAACGGAACAATTGAATCTGTTAAATGGGTTGTTGATTCCAATGATAATACAATCAAAACATCTGCTATTTCTGATGATAGAAATGTGTTAGGTTTTGTTACCATCAAAGATAATGATGGATTAGATAACATTGAAATCGGTGTCAATGACACACTAAAGTTGAAAAAGATGATTACAGTCTTGAGTGAAGATGTTTCTATCACTCCAACTATTAATAATGATAAAATTACCGCTTTGACACTGGCAAGTTCAGATACAGACGTTCAATACGTTACAGCTGATCTCAGTGTAATTCCAAAAGCTCCAGAACTAAAGAAAGTTCCACCATTTAATTTGGAAATTCCTCTAACCAAAGAGTTTATTAGTACATTTGTAAAAGCTAAGGGCGCATTAACAGATGTAGATATATTTACACTTACTTCAAATAAAAAAGGAAAAGTTAAGATGACGTTGGGTTATAGTAGTGTAAACAGTAATAGAATTAATATTGAGGTAAAACCTAACAAAAATAAAAATAAATTATCAAAGACTATTCATTTTAGTGCTAAGTATCTAAAAGAAATTTTAACTAGTAACAATGATTGTGAAAATGCTGTACTTAAAATAAGTGATGCTGGACTCGCAAACGTTGAATTTGAAAATGAAAGTTTTCACAGCAATTACTATTTGGTTGAAATTAAAAACATTGACTAATAGATATGAGTTTCTTTACCGAATCAGAAGATGTATCTTTAAACGATCATGGATTGTGGGCAGAGAAGCATCGTCCATTAAAAATTGATAAATACATGTGTGATGATCAATTACGTGAAACTGTAATTGATTTTATTGAACGTAAAGATATCCCACATTTGTTGTTTCATGGAACTGCTGGTACTGGAAAAACTACACTTGCTAAAATCATTACTAAAAACATTCCATGTGATGTAATGTATGTTAATGCTTCGGATAATACAGGTGTAGATTTTGTACGTGATAAAATTAAACCATTTGCTTCTAGTATGGGGTTTAATGACTTAAAGATTGTAATCTTAGATGAAGCAGATTATATGTCTGCCAACTCTCAAGCGTCACTTCGTAATTTGATGGAGACATATAGTAAGTCTACTAGGTTTATTTTAACATGTAATTATGTTGATAAAATTATCAGTCCACTGATTAGTAGAACTCAAGTATTTCAACTCGAACCACCTTCTAAAAAAGATGTTGCTGTATGGTTGACACAACTTTTAGGCAATGAAAATATCAAGTATGATTTAAATGATATTAAAAAAATTGTAGATGACTTTTACCCAGACGTACGAAAAATTGTAAATTATTCACAACAAGTTTCATCATCAGGTACAATTAAACATATTAAGAATCAAGGAGCTAGTTTTGAAATCAAAAATAAGTTAATAGAACTTTTGAAAACTTCTACTGGCAACAAAAAAACATTTAATGAAATTAGACAATTGGTCAATGATTCTGGCACCAAACATTTTGACGATTTATATTCTGAGTTATACGATAAATCTGGCGAGTATGACAATGGAAATTCTGTTGCTGTAATTGTTGAAATTTCAGAAAGTCTTTATCAAAGTGCTTTAGTGATTGACAAAGAGATTACTTTCATGGCTTGTATTGCTAAGTTAATTAAAATTATCTCCAAGAAGTAAATATAATTAATTTATTCTTTTGAGATTATATAATTATTTATATAGAAAATAAATTGAGTTACTATGAAAGAAGATAATATTGTTATTAAAGTAAAGCAACCATTATTTGCTAGATTGTTTGGTAAAATTAAAAAATGTATTAAAAAACTTTTTTTCATAAAAACAGAAAAAAGAATAGTTTTTGAAAAAAGTTATTGGCATGGATTAGAAATTGATGATGATTCACCATTTAGATGGTCACATCCAACTTCAAAAATTAGAACCACCGGTGTATCTAATATTGTTCTGTATATTTCAGACCCATTGGGCAGAGAACTTTCAATTCTGTCTAATAATCTAGATACTACAGTGCAACTTAGTGCTGAAAAAAGGCATAAAATTATTGTATCAACGTACGGTTCTAAAGAAATTGAATTAAGAGTTGATCCTTTTAATCCAGATAGCGACACAAGATCTTTGGGAATTCAATGTTACTATGTTTGTTCAGATGATTCGATTGTTTTAAATTGATAAATTTGTGGAAAAATTTAATCAAAATAGGGTAGACTTTTTAAGGGAAAATAGTGATAGTTTAGTTTTATTGACACGTAATAAAGATTTGTTGAAGAATTTATCTTCTGAAAAACAAATTGAAGTTTATTTGGTTGATAATTTAGACGCACTAAACGGTATTGGTATTTATAACGAACTTATTAAAAAAATAAATAAAACGTTTGTTTTTATCAATAGTTCTTTTGAGGAAAAAAAGTTCAAATCATTTGTTGTTAATAGAATATTAAATGTTTTTGAAAAAGAAAAAATATTTTGTAATGTTATTATATATCCAAAATATAATTTCCCAAAAAAAGAAAACTTAAAAAAGCTATCAATGATTAAATTGTTCAATAGATCAAATATTGAACTTGACACATTAGGATCTGTTTATTATGTTGGACAATATGGAACGTCTGGATACGCGTCAGCAGCTAAAGGATATATAGCGGAATATGTGACAAATGGTGTGCCAGTATGTTGGCATCCACTTAAATTTGATAGTTCAAAATTAGATACTACAAATTATGTGAACGCATTAGCAGAGAGTGCTATAGATAGGTCGTTAGATTCGAAAGATAGAATTATATTACATTCTACACCAGATTTATGGAATAAATTTATTCCTAAATATGAATGTAGTAAATATAGGTCAGTGGTTGGATATTGTGCGTGGGAATCTAGTAAATTGCCAGATAGTTGGGTGAATTACATGAATTTATTACCAGAAGTTTGGTGTCCATCAAATTATAATAAAACTGTATTTGAAAATTGTGGGGTTAAGTCTAAAATAAGAGTAGTGCCACATGTTTGGTTTGATCAAAAGTTGTTAAATAAATCTAACATAACTATTACAGATTGTTTTGGAACTGAGTTAAGTAGAACAAAATACACATTTTATTGTATAGGTGAATTGACTGCTAGAAAGAGTATAGAAGAATTGGTAAAAGTTTTTGATAAATTGAATGATGATTATCCTAATACACAATTATTATTAAAATTACATTATAAGGATTATACAATTCACAATATTAACTATATAGTAAATAAATTAAATTCTATATCTAGTAAAATTGGTAAAAGTATACATTTATTATTGATGAATTTAAATGAACGTGAGATGTTGAGTTTACATGGATTTGGTGATTGTTATGTTAGTTTAACTAAATCTGAGGGATTTGGTTTAACAATCTTTGAAGCATTTAAATTAAATAAAGACGTTATAGCAACTGGATATAGTGGACATATGGACTTTTTGGGTGAAGATCATGACGGACTAGTTGAATATAAAATAGGAGAAATTGAAGGAATGGAAACATTTAGTAAAAATTATACGACTGATCAAGAATGGGCGTATCCAGATTTAAATCATGCTTATGACCTTATGGAAACTAAAATTAAAAGTTTATAAATGATATGGACAACGATTATATTATAATAAATCAATCATTTTTCAATAGATTTAAAAATAAATTTCTGTTATCTTCTTTCAATAGTAGCTCTAAATTATTTTTAGAATCAGATCAATGGCATGATTTAGAAGAAGCTGAGGATGGAAACGTATTTAGATGGAGTCAACCACTATCTAAAATTAAATTTGAAAATGTAAATGGAATTGTAGTAAATTTTTCATGTCCAATAGGAAGAGAAATTCATATCTATAATAACAGAATAAATGAAACATTAAATTTGATTCCAAACAAATTATATAAAGTATTAATTAATGTTAGTGGCACACAAGAATTGTGTTTTGAAACGGAAGCATATGTTCCTGAACAAGACACTAGAGAACTAGGTGTGTGTTTCAATAAAATTTCGGAACACGCAGTATTAAGTTGTATATAAATAATTATGAAAAAAATATTATATTTAAGTTGTCATTGTGTATTAGAATACGATGAACTAAGACTTCTTAGGGATATTGGGTATGAAGTATATACAACTGATTGCTATCATCGACCAAAAACGCCGGTTATAGATAGAAGACCACCATTAGATATTGATGACAATGAAGATTTTTTAAGACTATTTTATAGTATGTGTCATACTAATAGTCAAAATTCAGATGTAAAACAAGAACAACACAATAATTTACTTACTGAAGAAATAATAGATGCTTTCGACATTATTATGGTAATGCATCTCCCACGATTTGTAGAACAAAATTGGGAGAAAATGAAACACAAGACCGTAATTTGGAGAACTATTGGTCAATCCAGTCCTATAATTGAACGAGACATCCAAAAGTATAGAGATGAAGGTTTAAAGATTGTTAGATATTCACCAAAAGAACGAGAATTAAGTGGGTTTGCTGGTGAAGATGCACTAATTCGTTTTGCTAAATATCCAACTGATTATTTACCGTATGTTGGAGATCAAAATTATGTAATGACATTCGGTCAGACTGCTGTAGATCGTGGGGATTATTGTAGATATGATTTAATGAGAAAAATATCCAACGATTTTAATTTTAAACTTTTTGGTCCTGGTAACACATCTTCTCCTTTGAATTTTGGAGAAATAAATTACGAAAAACAAATGTACGAATTATCAAGAAACAAAGCTTATTTTTATAGTGGTACATGGCCAGCATCTTACACATTAAATTTTATAGAAGCACTTATGAGTGGAATTCCAGTTTTTGCCTTAGGTGAGAAATTAGCAAGTAAAGTGGGATACTTTCCATATGAAGTTCCTGATATAATAAAGTCAGGTCAAAATGGATTTTGTTCTGATGATATTGATCTTTTGAAACAATCAATTAGAAATGTAATGACAGATCCCGAGTTAAGAGCTCAAATATCGAAAGAGGGAAGAAACACAGCAATTGAATTATTTGGTGCGGATAATATTAAACCACAATGGAAAGAATTTTTAAATAATATATGAAAGTATTTTGTGATTTTCATCATAGAGATTTGATAAACTCAATGAGTCATTTGTTTGAAAAACGAATGGGAGCAGACTTGTATGTACCCTATGGGTTGGATTACTATAAAAATGGATACTGGAAAATTGTTGACACAGATTTAGAAAGTGTAGCAAGTCAATTTTTAGAAAACAATTTTATTGATTCTCATCCACAAAAAGTTACAGACAATGGAGACGGAACTCTTTTAGTTGAAACAAATGATGGAAAACTTCCATTTAAGGGAATGAATTTTGAAAAATTTTGTAATACTAAATTTGATTTGTTAATATGTACAGTGCCAGCTCATATTCCTGTTTATTTGGATCTTCAGAAGAAATATCAACCACAAGCAAAATTAGTTTTTGAAGCTGGTAATAATTGGGGAAAAATTTCATATGACATACCTAATTTTTTAAATTCTACAACGTATACATTTATTGCTGGAGAAGACCTCCATTCGTGGACAATGCGAGCTTTATATTACAAATTTAAAAAGAAAAAATTATATAAAGGTAAACATAAAATATATCAAAATAGAAAGAATGGTAAAAAATGTAATATGGTATTCTTTCATCCAGAATTTGACCTAGATATTTTTAAAAATGATAATAGCATAAAAAATATTAAAAGTATAACTAATGTTAGACATAATTCTAATACTTTGGGTGGATTATATGAATTGGAAAAAAGGTTACCTGATTGGGAAATAAAGGCATACGGAACAAACAATCGTGATGGTGAAGTAACATCCGATTATGATATGGCAAAAATAATGAACAAGTCTGGATTTTTATATCACGTTAAGCCTGTAGGAGATGGATATGGATATAATATTCATCAAGCATATGCTTTAGGTACTATTGTAATATTAGATAGTAATGACATGTGTAGTGGTGGAGATCAAGATGAATGGTTTGCTGGTCAATTACTTATGGATATTGAAAATTATAATACTGAACCTAATTTTGTTGATTGGGGAAAATATAATTATGATACTATAGTTGATAGGTTAAAATGGTGTGCTGATAACTATTATGATATGCAAGAGAGAGCTATGAATAAATTTAAAGAAGTAGTAGATTTCGATGAAGAGTATAAAAAAATTCAAATCTTTATGGAAAGGTTAATATGAAAGCTTTAGTAGATTATCATCATATATCGTTACTTAGATCAATTTACATTCTTTTTAGAGAACGATTAAAATATGATTTACACGTTCCACATGGATGGGATTGGTACTTTGATGGTTCGGTTTATAGTTCTTATGCTGAAGAAGTCTGTAGAAGTTATGTGGCTCCAGAATTTAATAATGACTATTTCAAAGACTATTTACCAGATCTTGGAAAAGCTTCATACGAAGATTTCATAAAAGGAGATTATGATATTGTTGTTTGTTCATTATTGGAAAATTATGTTTCGTGGAAAGCCTTAATTCAAGAATATAATTTAGAATCAAAAACTAAATTAGTATTTCAAATAGGAAATAATATTCCTTTATGGGCACAACCAACTGATTTCGATAATATATTATCGAGTTCATGGCCATGTTTTGAAAAATATGATTGTAAAAATAAAGTTTTTTATCATCAAGAATTTGATCTAAATCTTTTTAATCAAAAATTAGATTGTGATAGAAAAAAGATTATCAATTTACAACATTTTATGCAGAATGAAGATATTTTTTATGGACTTGAGAAAATGATGCCTGATTATACTTTTAAAGTACATGGAGCAGGCGGTCGTGATGGATATATTCCAAATGGTGAAAAAGAAATGTCAGATTATATTAAAAATTCTGGATTTTTATTTCACTGTAAAGTTGTAGATGAAGGATACGGGCATAATATTCACAATGCTTTTGCTTGTGGAAAACCAGTAATTGTTGATTCATCAGAAATGGGAGTTGATTGGAATGGGTTTATAGGAAATACAGCTTCTTTAATGTTTGAAGATGGAAAAACTATTATTGATATTAATGGAAAAACTTTAGAACAAATTTCTAATGAAATAAGAAATATGGTAAATAATTATGAGGAAATAAGTAATTATATTGTAGACAAATTTAATAAAGTTTCGAACTTTGATGAAGAGTTTGTTAGAATAAAATCGTTTTTAGATAATTTAGTATGAGTGATAAAAAATTAACATTGTTATTACCAACTACGGGTGAACCATTAGTTTTATATTGTTGGTTGCAGAATATGCAAAAATATAGTCATTTGGTTGATAATATGTTTGCGTCAATTGATATGATGGGTAGAGTTGATCCAATGGAATGTATCTTTGTTCAAAATTATCTCATTCGATTATTTAGACGATTTCCAAATTTAAGATATAGTTTTGATAGACAAATATCACAACATGGTCTCAACATCAAAAAAATGTTAGAAATGTATGAGCCAGATATTAATGATGATATATTATTAATGGAAGAAGATGATTTTATTCTTAATTCTACTTTATTAGAAGGCCACATTAAATATTATTTTGAAAATAACATTGACGTTTGTGCTGTAGCACGTGGATCTGCTACGCCATATATGTTAGAATCACTTTGTCCGATGGTTTCTAATAGAAAAGATTTAGAAATAGAAGATGGAAGTGATTGTAATGATAATAATATATGTTTTTGGCCTACTTTATTTTTGTCTAAGAAAAAACATTTTTTAAATTCTTCAAAAGATTTTATTTCGTATAATTGGAACAAAGGAGATGAAATTAAAATTGGAGAAGAAACTTTAGTTTTAGATAGAGAATGTCACGGAGATACGTTTGTAAAATTCACATTTGAGTTGTATAATAATCCAGACGTTAAAAAAATTAAAGTAATTAAAAATCCATATGAAGAAAATGGAAGTGGAAATGTTACACTTAACACATATCATTCTGGTTTACATGATAATCAATTTATAGATCAAGTCTTAGAACAATCAGTTAATTTTCATGTTGGATCATTGTCAACATTTATGTCAAATAAATTATGGAAGCCATGGCCTAAAGAACATTATATACATTCATACGTAAGGGTGACAGAAAGAGGTGCTGTAGATTCAGAAGTTATTGAACTTTATAGAAGATGTTTATTGATGTATGAAATGTTAAAAACAATTGAAGATCCAAATGATTTTGAATTTTATGGTATGTATAAAGATAATTTGGAAAGACTAATAGAATATTTTGAAAAAGAAAAAGATGTTATTAAATTAGTAAAAGATACAAATATAACTGGATTAGAAGATGGAAAGTTGGGAGTAGACTTATACTCCAAAGTATGTGAAAGGATTTTAAAATAATGAAATATATAATAGTACCATTTATAAGTTACAATTTATCCGATCAACGAATTGGTAGGATGCTTCATGAATTTTGGTTGTCTAGATTAGATAAATTTCCAGTAGACAATTTTATATTTGTTGGCGATCACATGGATTTTAAAACACAAGTTGTAAATATAAAAAACAAAACAGTTCATTATATTAATACTCAAAATGAAGGATCTCATCAAAACAATATTCACAAAGCATTAAATAAATTAAATGATAATGATGAGTTTATAATACTCGACAGTGATTTGATGATATATGATCATAATTTTATATCGAATATTTTTGAAGATTTAAATGAATATGATATTGTGTCAAATATAGATAGTGGATGTAAAACACAAATTACTCCCGAATCGGATCAAGCAAAACGTGATTTAGGCGATGATCCTTACAGAAACTTTACGCTTTCATTACCTATATTTAATTTTAATGAATATCGAAGTTCACGTTGTAGATTTGCTGCTACAATCTTTGGATGTAAAAAAAGCTTTTGGGAAAAACATCAAGATTACAGTAGTCAAATAATGCCTGAAACTTCAGAAGAATCATATGAATCTATGGAATTATTTTCTAGAAAAGTAATTGAAATAAGTCCAAATGTAAAAGTAAAAGAATTGTTAGATTATAGATTCAATTTTGTATATACTATTGACAATAAAGTATTTGATAAATACCCAAACACAGATGATACAAGATGTACAGAAGAAGCCACAAGAAATGCTAGTTATTATCACATTAGAAACTTTGGTGAAACTCCAAAAATTATTGGCCAATATCAAAGAAATGAAAAAAGAGATGGTCATGATAAACGAGAAGTTTTAAGATTAACTGCTTGGTTTATTGTTGTTTATGAAAAATTACTAGAAAATGATAATTCATTTGGTGATTATTCGGACTATATAAACAAAGTTATAACAGATCATTGTAAAATCACAACACAAGAGTTTAATGATTATTTATCACGTTTTAAAGAATTTTATAGAACTAATTTATTATGACGGATAAAAACAACGAGATACAAAGAGGCATTGGATTAACAAGTATAGGAAATGCTAATACTTTAATAGCACAACTAGAAAAATTTAAAGAACTGGGATTTAAAGAAAACGTTTTTATAATCCTTAATATATTTAGTAATACATCTGAAGACAATTTTGAAAAATTAAAAGATGACTTTTATAAAATTGTTAAAAATTACGATCAATATTTTTCGAAAATTTATGTAATAGAATCTGTTAATACATTTTTAACACACGGTTCATGTCTAGACGTTTTATTTAACACAATGATAGAATTTGGAATTGAAGAAATGGCATTTTTCGAAGAAGATGCTTTTATATTCAAATCAGAAATATTACAAGAATGGTTTAATAAATTAAAAGATCATCATTTACATTGTGTGGTAGATGTTGATCCAAATGAAGATTACAGTTGCATTTTTAAAAAGTTAGATCTTCTTGATAATACAATTAATACGCCTGGTAAAGAAAGTATTTTCTTTGTTAAAAAAGACATTCTTGATCATTATGATTGGTTATCTTTTGACTATATAGTACTGAACAAAAAAACGAAGATAAAAATATCAGATAACTATAAATTATCTCTTCCGAGAGATACTACACACTTTGATACGTTTCATTTCTTCTCTTTAATTTGTTGGACAAATCCAAAAATAAAATGTTCTATTTACAATGAAGAAAGGTTACACTTTTTAGAACCTGATTCAATAGATACTGATAGAATATCTGAATATGTTCATTACTTCAATTCTGCTTTATATACTCATTTAGATTTTCATGGAGAAAATGAAAAGAAAATTTTGAAAGAGTTATTAATGACAGAAGGAGCGTATGGCGCGTTTCCAATTCATATACACACATGGTTAGTACATGCTTCACTATTATTTAGTATTAGAAAAAAATATATTAATATATTGGGCATTGACAGATATAGAGAACAAAGGAATTCACAAAAAAGAATTATTAAAAAATACTTAAACTATTTTGGATGGTATCATTCAACGTACACTTATAAAATAAAAGAAGTGTTTAAACGTGTGTTTAAATACGTAAATAAAATGCATGGTTAAAATATGTTTTTAAATGAAAAATACAGCTAAATTATATTTTGAAATATACAGACATTTTGTCGAAGACAATTTTTTCATCGAAAATGAAAAATCAAATCAATTAAAATTTTTAGAAATAAATGATTCTGGAAACAAATCATCTACAATGTGGGATCAATTAACCGAAAATTATAAAGCTTGTAGTATTGAAAATTTAAACGAAGTAAAAGATTATAATTTTCATGTTTTATTTTTAAATTTCAGTGATGGTTCATTAGTTGAAAAAGTTTTATCTAATTTAAATTTCAACTTAGAAAATAATGATATAATTGATCATATGCGAATTTTTATTCTATCGAAATTATTACCAACTCGAAAAGATATTGATAATTTAACAGAATTTTCAAATAAAAATATGATCGACTCAGATAAGTCATTAAAGTGTGTGGGTGGAATTGGAACGAAACCATATAAAATACTAGATTCAAATAGATCAATAATAAAAGACGAACCTAATGATGAGTCATATATGTTTATTTACGATTAACTTCAATGGCAATATTTGAAAACAGTGAAATCAAAATTCAACTATTAAAAAAATTTGACGGCAAAAACAATTATTTTAATTGTTCTAGTTTAAATTCAAAAACTATATTCAGAAAAGAGTATAATGTTGATAAAAAAATATTGTTATCTGATGTTGTTGATGATGATGACAACACATTATTAAAACACTATAATGATGAAGACTATTACTATAGTTTTGAAGATGCTAGATGGATAGACGAAGACAATATAAGTGTTAGTGTTGCTAAATATGATAAAAATGATGTAACTAGGTTAGAAAAAGTTTTATACAAAAAATATAACATTAAAACAAAAAAGTTTTATCATTTTATAACTCAACGTGCTTACTTTGAAAAGAATTGGCAGTTTTATGATAATAATATAATATATCACATAAACCCTTATATTATATTTGATGAAAATGAAGATGAACTATTTAAAAAGAATATAAATTGGGATCCGTGGATAAATATGTATGGTTATCCTGGTCTAAGTACAAATGTTTTTGATGTAGATGACGAAAAATATATTCTATATCACAGTTATATAAATAAAGGTCCACGTATATTAAAATATTATGTTGGAATACTAAAATTAAATGACGACTTCAAACCAATAGGATACTGTTTATCACCACTATTAGAATCAAACAGAAATCTATCAGATGAAAATTTGTTAAATGATCTTTGGAATTGGAGAATTACCGATCATTTATATGCTGCTAAATACGAAGTCATATTTCCAATGAATATACAAGTAGGATCTGTTTATTTAGATATCTATGGAGGTATAAATGATTGTTCTGCTGCTTTAATTCAAATTGACAAAGATAAATTTATTGATAGAATAAAAAATCAACCCTTTGTTGTATATTGAAATGGTTAATAAAAGAGAAACTGAAATTCCGTTGTTTAAAGTTAGAATGAATCCAGAAGCGTCTGATTTAGTTTTAGATGTGTTACATAGTGGATTTGTAGGTCAAGGTCAAAAAGTAGAAGACTTTGAGTCAAAGTTAAAAAAATATATTGGTTGTGATAACATATTAACTACCAATAGTGCGACATCCGCTTTACATTTAGCATTACACATGTTAAAGAAACCAAATAAAGATTGGAGTGGTCTTAATTCGGATGATGAAATATTATCTACTCCTATGACATGTACAGCTACTAACTGGCCAATTCTTGCTAATGGATTAAAAATAAAATGGGTAGATGTTGATCCAAAAACTATTAATATGGATCTAGATGATTTAGAAAGAAAAATTAATAAAAACACTAAGGTAATAATAATAGTTCACTGGGCTGGCTATCCTATTGATTTAGATCGAATAGAAAAGATAAAACATAAAACAAAAGAAAAATTTGGATTTGAGCCAGTTGTTATAGAAGACTGCGCTCATGCTTTTGGAAGTAAATTTTCATGTGGGACAAAAGTTGGTGCTAAACAATATAATAATTTTTGTGTATTTAGTTTTCAAGCTATAAAACATTTAACTTCAATTGATGGTGGAGCTTTAGTTTGTCCAAATGAATGGTACCATAGTCGAGGAAAATTAATCAGATGGTATGGAATAGATAGAAATAGTAAAAGAAAAGATTTTAGATGTGAATCTGATATTTCAGAGTGGGGATTTAAATTTCATATGAACGACATTAATGCTTCAGTTGGGATTGCTAATTTAAAAAATATTGATCAATCTATTAATATTCATACAAAAAATTCTAAACTTTACGATGAGTTACTGAAAGATGTAACAGGTATAGAATTAGTTAATACGTCTTCAAAAAACATTTCATCTGCTTGGATATATACTATATTAGTAGATGATAAACCTCAATTCATGGAACATATGAAAAAATATAATGTTATGGTAAGTCAAGTTCATGAAAGAAATGACAAACATTCATGTGTAAGTGAATATTCAACGCATCTACCTTCTTTAGATGGATTGTGTAAAAAAATAGTTTGTTTGCCTGTGGGATTTTGGGTAACCGAAGACGATATTAAGTACATCACAGATGTAATAAAACTTGGTTGGAATAATACATTCTAGTATAAATTACACACTCCCATCATAATATATCAAATTATACTATAATATATGTATAATTACATATATTTATAAATATGATAAAGTTAACTGAAGTTGGAGATCTGGGAGATAGAATGGTATTAGGTTTACCTTATGGTCAAGGTGGTGCTATACCTGGAGCTGTTGAACCAGGTGTACTTGATACTTTTAGTAGTCCAGATGTTGTCCAGAATCCAGATAAATTCGGAACTTTAGTTGATAAAAGCAAAATTACTGCTAATGCAACAGGTTCAATGCAAAAAATTGCTCCATATGGACCATACACAGGTCAATCTCCCGAAAACTATGAACAAGATGTAGACGATATTAAATATAAAGTCACACCCGATGAAGTAATAATGGGAATTGATTATGAAATGAAAAAATTAGTTTTAAAAGATAAACAAGTTGCTAAACAAAATGTTGTTAAAAATCTTAAAAAAGATCCAAAGTATTATAGTAAATTACACATGTTAGGTGTATATCCAGACGATCAAGAAAGTAATAGTATTCCAGATGAAGGAATGTCGGAATCTAAAAAATCTTATGTTCCCCCCTCTACAAAAGAAAATTTGACTACTAACGATAAAATAGATTATAGAACCGATCAAGAAAAGGCTATATCTGATATTATACGTGAAATGTACGATAAAAAACTAAAAAGAAGATCTTGGGGATCTAAAACAGAATAGTATGGACAATAATTCAGCAAATAGTAAGCCGACTTATAGAAAACGACCCCCCCTAATGGGTCAGTGGAACTATATTGGAGATGGAAAACTTCATGATCCAATTATAGGTGATCCGGCTATGCATGGAAATAGATGGACGATTGATTATGGATATGACA
>Ga0181568_10000978_pt1 | contig 26133 bp, 31 predicted proteins | sample 101ome_20_FD_133758 | JGI IMG/M metagenome (GOLD analysis project Ga0181568, IMG submission 133758) | Coastal salt marsh microbial communities from the Groves Creek Marsh, Skidaway Island, Georgia - 101404AT metaG (megahit assembly) | ecosystem: Environmental > Aquatic > Marine > Intertidal...
TTGGTATTATGAATCCATACTTAACAATAAATTATATTATTAGATCAGGTCCGCCTGCATTTACAACGACATAGGAACAGGTAATGGCATATCAAGTTAACAAAACAGACGGAACAATTGTAGCAACTGTAGCAGATGGTCAAATAGATACCCTTTCTACTGATCTTACACTAATTGGAAAAAACTATAGCGGATTTGGTGAAGCACTTAATGAAAACTTTATTAAGTTGCTTGAAAACTTTTCAAATACCACCCAACCTACAAATCCTATCAAGGGTCAAATTTGGTTTGATGGAACTGAAAATAAATTAAAAGTTTATAGTGGAACGGCATTTGTGCCAGTAAGTTCTGCAACAATTTCAAACACGCAACCTACAACACTAGGTGTTGGTGACTTATGGTTTAACGACACACAAAAACAATTATATTTCTTTGATGGCAGTGATACTATTCTTTTAGGACCCGACTATTCTGAATTGCAAGGATTGAGCGGGTTTACCGTTTTAAGCATACTTGATTCTCTAAACCAAACTCGAGTGATTACAACTTTACACAACAACGGAATACTGCTTGGAATTTTCTCAAAAGATTCATTTACACCTAAAAACGCAATTGAAGGATACACAGGTAGCATAGAACCAGGTTTTAATCAAGGTGATCTTGCTGGCATGAAGTTTGACGTTACAGCAACTAACTCAGAAAAGTTAGGAGCAATTGATGCAACTACCTATGCAAGACGAGACACATCGAATCAGTTTGCTGGGCAAATAAGAGTTAATTCAGATTTAGGAATGGTTTTCGGAGCAGGTGACCAAGGTAACCTAACGGTTGACTCCAATGGTAACTTGTTCTTTTCAAACACAGCATCCGGTAAGTCAATAAGCATAAGTGTAAGAAAGGGTATCGTTCAAGAAGAAGCATTCAAGGTTGATTCCGAAGATAGAAAATTAAGTTTCTACGAAAGTTTTTTAGACAGTGAGTCGGTATTCGGCGGCGACGTTGAGATCAAGGGTAATACCACGATCAGAGGACAGTTAACGATTGAAGATGGAGACATCCTAAGCCTTAATACACAAAATTTAGTTGTAGAAAACAAACAGATAGAATTAGCAAATACGGGAGACACAGCAACTAACTCGGACGATGTTGCAGATGGTGGCGGAATTGTGTTGAAAGGACCCGCAGGAAACATTGATCATGTGCTCCTCTGGTCAAAAGCAGGATTAGCATCATCAGCAAGAACGCCAACTCTTGCCGCACAGGCATGGACATCATCGGAGCACATCAACCTTGCTACAGGAAAAGCGTTTAAGATTGATGGTGTTACAGTATTGGATGGAACAAGTTTAGGAGCAGGAATCACAAGCATTCCAGGAGTTACGTCCTTTGGTACACAGAACGTTGTTAACATTGGTAACGCACCTCCAACTGCGGATTTCAAACTAGAAACTGACAGTGGTAGTGGACTACCTAGGATTACCACACTGATATCCAACAGTGATCTAGAAATAGCACCAGACGGTACGGGAAATGTTGCACTGATAGGATCGCCCAAGATTACGGGACTGGCTGATCCTACCGATGCACAGGATGCCGCAAGTAAGGAATATGTTGATGAAACCGTAGAAACTAGAAATTTAGCATTTTCAATGGATCTAACTGATGGTAAACCAAACAGTTACATAGCGGGAACGATACTGGCACAACTTGCTCCTGCAGCAGAATATAGAAACGGTACACAGGCAAGAATACTCTGTACGGTACTATCAAATTCAACAACCAGTTTAGAAATTAACCCACTAAGAAGTGAAACAACGGTTGAGTTCAATGCAACCGCAGGAGGTTCAGCCTTTGGTTTAACCAATCTTGCGTTCAGCACGGCATCACTACCGGCACCAACGATTACCACAGTAAGGGTCATCAAGATATTCCAGTTGGCAGCCGGCGCCTGGACTTTTGTTTCTGAAGTGGCACTACCATAGGATGATTAGGAGCGCAATATGGCATACGTAATTAATAGGAGTGATGGAACGGCGTTTACCACGCTACAGGATTCTACCATTGATACAACATCAAGCCTCACGCTTGTAGGAAGAAACTACATTGGCTATGGCGAAATCCAGAATGAAAATTTCCTATTCCTTTTAGAAAATTTTGCAAATACGACTGCTCCAACCACTCCAATAAGTGGACAATTATGGTTTGATACGAATTCCAATGTGCTCAAGGCCTATGATGGAGACAAGTGGGTTGAAGTTGGATCAGCAGCCATATCAACGAGCCCACCGGAAAATCCTCCAGTTGGAGCCTTTTGGTTCAAGAGTGGAGCAAACACACTCCATACATGGAATGGATCCAGTTGGGTATTCATAGGTCCGGAAACGGCAGAAGGTTTCGGACTTACCAGAGCAAGAAGCACCACGCTTTTTGCCGATACGGGAACCGAGTACCCCGTAATCCTAATAACAGTTTCTGACATAGTAATCGGAATAGTTTCATCCAATCCGTTTACCATTAACACAAGCAATTCAATTGCCGGTTTCAGCACGCTTGATGCTGGCATTACATTAAACTCTAGTGTTTTTGTTAATGGTAACCTAAGAGGTAATGCATCAACGGCAACGGCACTTGATAACATAAGATTAATTAACGGTGTTGGATTTGATGGAACACGAGATATCACAATTAAATCAAGCACCACAAACAATCATCAAGCAGGTGACTATATCATCGGTAATGACTTTGATGGTAGTTCAACAGTAGAATGGTCAATTGATGCATCATCTGCAAACCAAATTGGTAAGATAGTCGTAAGAGACAGTGGTGGTGATTTTTCAGCAGGCACAATAACAGCAAACCTAACTGGAGACGTAACGGGTAACGTTACAGCCAATTCAGGTACGAGTAGATTTGATGTGGTGGAAGCGAATAGATTCGTTGGACAGACGCTGACTGGAAATGCGTTTAGTGCAACAAAATTAAGAACTGCCCGAGACATAAACGGTGTACCATTTGATGGACAGAGTGATATTACCATAACTGCAAGTGCAAGAACGCTTACTGACACAGCATTGGCAGCAAACATTGTTAGTTCACAGTTGGAAAGCGTTGGGGTTCTTAATAAACTAGATGTTAATGGAACAATAACAGTAAGCAGCAATCACACAATTGCAGCAAGTGGTAGTGGATCAACAATTACATCAGCTCGTTTAATGAGACTGGTTGCGGATGATGGAACGGACACATCGGTGGTGGATTTAATTTCTCCAGATGTCTCAGTTGCAGCAGGCTATGGCGCCAAGGGTGCAATCATTCCAAACGTTGATCAGGATGTGGACCTAGGTAAGAGTGCCAGAAAATTTGATAATGTTCACGCAAATACATTCAATGGTGATCTAGTAGGAAATGCTGATACGGCCACCCTTGCAACAACCGCTACAAATATCGCGGGCGGAGCCGCAGGCTCGATTGCTTACCAGACTGCGTCTGGCGCAACTTCGTTGCTTCCTATCGGAGCAGCCAATCAAGTTTTGAAATCTACCGGAACAACAGTTCAGTGGGGAGCACCTAGTCTATCAGAACTAATCCCTGGTAATTACATCACAGGTAACAACTACGATGGATTATCTACACGAACATGGGCAGTGGATGCTGATTCAGCAAATACCGCATCGAAGGTAGTTGTAAGAGACTCTAGTGGAAATTTTGCTGCTGGAACGATAACAGCAACACTTTCTGGTAATGCAACCACAGCAACAACTGCTAATCTACTAAGTGGTAGCAGAACCATAAATGGTGTTGTGTTTAATAACAGTGGTAACATTACAATCACAGCAACGGACCCAAATGCTGTTCCTAAGTCCGGTGGAACAATGACAGGCAGATTAACATTATCTGCAAACCCAACAGCAAATTTACATGCAGCAACTAAGCAGTATGTTGATGCAGCAGTTTCGGGTAGCAGTATTTTATGGGCAGGTGCCACAACATTATCAAACGTTCAGGCAACATATGCTGGATATCCTACCGGAACCAAGGTTGCATTTTGGGAAGAAAGAAGTTATACAAGACCTGCTAACTCAAACGGTGGTAGTGTTAGTATTTCAGATAGATACAGAAGAGTGGTACAAAAACAGTCAAATGGGTCATGGAGTAATATAGGATAAATATGGATATGAATAGGCAACCAGCACTAGCACAATTCAATAAATTGAACAAAAAGTTTACAACCGTTCTTGGAATGGTTGATGATGTTTCATTGCTTAATCATGATTTGTATCTATATCGAGAAATTGAAATTGACTTTGATAATGAAAATGTCAGAGGCGATTATGACACTTACGAAATTTATGATATAAACGAAAAACCTCTCATGACTGAGGACGGATTAAACACACTTGCTAGAAATAGAATCATAGACAAGTATCCGTTGGAAATACAGTTAAGCATACTAGGAGGTGTTTTAGAAAAAGTTGCAGATGCTAATGCAATAGCATGCGAAGATTTAAAAGAGATGAATGATTTTATCTCTGAAGTAAGACGTGCCAATGGTATTAGAAAAGAATATTTCAAGTCTAATTCTCAGGTTGAATATAAGAGCACCGAAGACATTGACGCTGAGATTGCAGAAAAATATGAAGGTGCGATACAGGAGTATGGTGATGACATACGTGATATCTAACTACTTGGATAAGGACACTGCTATCAAGGCTAGAGAATATGCAGAAAGCCTTGAAGAACCAAGATGGATAAGACGATCAAAATTAACTCCTCCAAGACAGATAGACAATTCATCCTGTGCTTATGATTTCTGTGGGCATTCTCAGATGCCCGAACACGTTGTGGAATTTTTAAAATCAATAGCCCCACACTTTGAAGAACATAGGCTAGCAGAGATAGCAATAAATAGATACAACATAGGTGATTACCTAGGAAAACACAGAGATTTTGATTATTATAGGAAAAATCTTGTTATTTCCTTACAGGACGGAAATGATGGTGTTGCTATAGATGATGATAATCAATTTATACAGGACTCAATGGGCAAGGGAATCTGCATTGATGGCATAGGACCAGTACACAGTGTTGCTCCTGTTAACAACAAAAGATATTCATTGGTATATCTTTACGAGTAGGAAATTATGTATACACAAAAAGAAACATTAAGTTCGGAAAATTTAACAGCATTGGACAATCTAAAGTCTGCTGTGACATTTAAAGAAAACAGCACTAGATTAGGAGCAAATAAATTTGACAAATTAAGTGTATACAAGTTTTCAAAATGGAAAGATTGGTCCAGAGATCAGAGGGCTAATTTTAAGTCCTGCTTTACTTCGAGTGATATAGATAAGAGTGTAATAGGATGGTTTTTGAGTTTTCCTGCAAATACAGGATTTTTAGACACAATGAATGCATGGCAGGATGCAAAAGCATCAGGAACTATTTTAGCATACAGTTTGACTGAAAATAATAAGATTATTATCAGCGGTGCTGAAGTTACTCTAAATAGAGGCGAAGGCATAGAATTTTCGCTAATAAATGAGCATTCAGTAAGCATTTCGGCGTCTGAACGCAATTGGGCGTGTTTGATGCTGATGAAGTAAAACGATAAATACAAGTGAACTAGGAAAAAAGCACAATGGCATACCAAGTAGATAAATTTAATGGAACTTTTTTAACATCCGTAGCGGATGGAACTATTGACACGACCACTGATTTAAGATTTGTTGGTAAAAACTATGCTGGATATGGTGAAGTTCAGAATGAAAATTTTCTACATCTTCTTGAAAATTTTGCCAATACTACTGCACCACCCAAGGCAGTAGAAGGACAGATTTGGTATGATAGTGGCAACAAAAAATTAAAATTTTATGATGGCGCAAAATTTAAGGCGGCATCCGGAGCAGAAACTAGTGCAACCGCACCAGGTGGTTTAGGCATAGGAGATTTTTGGTGGGATACTTCAGCCAAGCAGATGTATGCTTGGGACGGAGGAGCATTTGTTCTCATAGGTCCAGAAGCATCACCGGATCTTGGAGTGAGTGGTGTCGTGGCACAGGTTGTCAAGGACACTGGAAATGCTAACCATTCAATTCTAAAAGTATTAGCAGGTGGCAAGACTGTAGCAATTGCTTCACAAACAGCATTCGCTCTTAACAGTTCTGTAAATCCTATCGATGATTTTACTAATATTAAGAAAGGACTTACACTTGCAAATACAGATTCAAACGGTATAAGCGCAGATGATTACGTTTATTGGGGAACATCATCTAACTCTTTAAGGCTTGGAGGATTGCTAGCCAGTGACTATATCACAAAGGGTACCGTTGAATTTTCAAGCACAGTATTCTATGACGATCCTGGTTTAAAAATTGGGGATCAAAGAGACCTACACATTTTTATTAACAGTGCTGATGAGCCTAGAATAAACAGTCTACTAGGAAATCCTTTGGACTTGGTTATTACTGATGGCGGTATTGATTACAAGACTGCACAGGTTACACTTAGTTCATTGCGTCCAGGCACAGGTGGAAATTTTGATTTAGGAGAAGCCAGTTATAAATGGAAGGATGTACATGCACAAAACGTCATCTCTAATGTAACGGGTAATGTAACAGGTAACGTAACGGGTAATGTAACAGGAAATGTATTAGCAGTAGATACCCAGGTAATGATTGATGCAACCACAAAAGAAATAGGCTATACAGGTGCAACACTCAAGGGAACACTAATTGGAAACGTGAGCGGTAACGTTACTGGAACGGCATCAAATTCTAATAATCTTAACAATATTCCACCGTCAATTACGGTTCCAAGTCCATTAGCCCCTAGCATACCAATCAGAGATTCTAATGGAGATATTACTGCAAATCAATTCAAGGGAACTGCTGATGAAGCAGATAAATTAGATGTTGACGGAACATACAGAGTTGCAGATACTGATCCTGTTGCAAGCACCATAGCAGCAAGAGACAGTTCAGGAAATTTGGAAGCCGTTCTATTTGAAGGAACAGCAACATCCGCAAGATATGCTGACTTGGCAGAAAAATATCTAACAGATAAAAATTATGAACCGGGCACGGTTGTGTCGGTTGGCGGCGCCCAGGAAGTTACAATGTCCAAGGAAGGTGATAGAGCACTTGGAGTTGTTTCACAACAACCAGCATACATGATGAATGCACATCTTGCAGGCGGACAATTTATTGCCCTTAAGGGAAGACTGCAGGCTTTTGTGATAGGAAAAGTAAACAAGGGCGATAGGCTTGTGGCAACAGAAAATGGACACGCAAGAGTTTCTAAAAGTTCAGCGGATGTGTTTGGAATTGCCTTAGAATCAAGCAACGTAGAAGCAGTTAAAAAGATTGAAGTGGTAGTACTATAATGGCAGATATCAAAGCCAGTGACATAAACACAATCAGGCAAAAAGTTACTGATGTGTTAGGTCCGGGCGCAACTACTTTTGGTTATGGGCAAACAGTTTATAGCTCACCAACAACATCAGGAACAATAATTCAAAAGACACAATGGGATGCCGTAAGGTATGACATTGTAAATACCTACATACACCAAACGGGTAATATTCCCAGTGCCATTACCGTAAGCACACAGGACACAATTACTGATGATGCTAGTGGCGCCTATAAAAATTATGACTATTTTGGCGACGTGCTAAGGAATAATAGATTTGATGTATCAACAGGACAGTTTGCTATTTCAGCAATAGACACAAAGACTACGAGTTCTAATTGGAATACGAATGCATCAGCAGAACTAACAGTCAATTTTGCAGATGCCGATGAAGGCAGATACTTCTTCAATTCAGGCGGAGCCATAAGAATTAGTTCAACACTTACTGGTGGTACAAGTTCACAAGCCAATGCTTGGACAAATCTACTAGCAACTGTAGGAGAACAGGATTTTGTTGGTGATTTAATTGCTGCCAATGGGTATTATACTCTCACAAACACATACCAAACTTATTTTTCTAGGGCTGCCAGCACGCCCTACAGTGCTAACTTATACCAATTAAGAGCAAAGTGTGACGTTGCCGACAACAGTGCAGGCACAGCACAGCAGGTTACTATTAAGATTGAACTGAGTGACAGTTATGTTGATCCAGGAGCGCCTGCTCCGGGTGATTTGGTGGATGGAACGCTTACCATAGTAGCAGAAGAACTAAAAGCAACAGGAACACTACAGCCAACTGGTGATCCGTTCACGGTTGCAGGACCAAATAGTTACTCTATGTCAGCAATTAGTCTCACTTAATAAAGTACCGATAAATACTTGTGAGGTAAAATATGGCAGGTGTTAACCAAAAAATTGATAAAGATGACTATAACGCTATTCAAGCAATAGTGGAAAATGTCTTAGGTGTTGGGTCTGGAACATTTGGTTACGGGCAGCCAGTGCTTAGTGCACCTGTTACAATTTCCGATTCTGTTACAGTAAATGAATACGCTGCCTTGAGATTTGATATTGTAAATGCATACAAGCATCTTTATAATACATTACCACCTGATGTTGACGCACAAACAATTGGCGGCAAGGTAAGATATGATGCATCACCTCCAAACGCAGCACCAGTAAACTATTGGTTATCTGTTGCTAACAGCATAAACACAAATAGGCAATCTCTTGCAGTAAATGGTCAGCGTGTTTCTGTCAACCATGGAACACAAAATTTTTCTAGTGCATGGGGTTCTTCAGCACCAGTTGGATCCACTCCACAATTAAGTTGTCAGGTAGATGTAGAATGGCCAACCAGCGAAGAGGCAAGACATTTTTTTAACACAGGAAGTTCACTTCAATTTACAAGTTCAAGAACAGGCGGAAGCACAACAGCACAGAATACTTCGTGGACCAATTTGTTAAGCACAGCAGGTACTAGAATATTTTCGGGCATCACTCCAGGAACAGGAACGTCTCCGAGCAATGGACAGAATTGGTTTAGGGCAAGGAACACGGCAGACATTTGGAGCTCTGTAACAGCATCCAGCCCCTATGCATTGAATGAATGGAATATCACAGTGCAAACCAATGATAGTCCTGTTGTATCAAATAACAGTACAGGATCCAGCAGAAAATTAAGGTTCTTTGTGTATTGGAATGACAATCACTTTCCACTAGGTGGTGATTCACAAACTGGAACGCCAATCCAGCCGGGAGGTTATGGACCAGACACAGTTGATGGAACCATATCACTCACAGTCCAAACTGTTAAGGCTTCGGGCGTTTTGGAACCAACCGGCTCGGGTAACTTTGAAGTAACAACACCAACTGTCACTGTTGGTGCAATTACAAACTAAAATTTTCCTACCCCACTAGACCCTCGATAAATAATATGCTACTATAATTAATAGGAGGTATTATGCAGGAACAATTGGACAAGGCACTTGAATTTGCCAATTATAGGCAGTCCTTTGCCATTCAAAGAAAAACACTCAAGGAAAAGGTAGACGCAAAATTAACCTATGGCTTTAACGGTGGAATATTTAAAATTGACAGAAGCCTACTAAATTTTGTCGAAATGCTAATAGCCAAAGGAAGAACGGAAAATGTTGTTCTTTTGGATGTAAATGATAATCCAATATCGATTGAAAATTTAGAATCATTTCGTGATGAAGTATTTGATAGATACTTTACTGCTACTTTCGAGTATCTTGAGGAATATCAAAAAATTAAAAAGGCAAGATCCGTAGAAACTCTCTTGGAGGTTTAGCATGAGCAAGGGTATTGTATTATTTGCTCACAACAACCGCCAGATTGATTATGTCCGCATGGCTATACTAGCCGCTAAACTAGCAAATAAAAATCTTGATGTTCCTGTTTCGCTTGTAACGGATCCTTCCACGATTGATTGGGCGAAGGAATCAGGTATAGAAAAAATAATGGGTGATACTTTTGATAAAATTATTATTACTCAACGTCCAGCAGAAGGTTCGAAGATAAAGAATTATTTTGACGGTAACAATAGAACTCCTGCTCCTTTCATTAACGGCAACAGATTTAGCGTTTGGGATCATACTCCTTATGATAGGACTCTGATGATAGACACGGATTATCTTACTCTAACAAACAATCTTTCCGACTACTGGGATGCTGATGAGGATTTATTGATAAGTCCAAGATATAATGACATACAGGGTAAGGAAAGAACTGGCTATCTTGATACTCATATTTCTGAAACAGGAATTGAAATGTTATGGGCCACCACAGTGATGTTTACTAAAAATGAAACCACAAAAGTATTTTTTGATTTAGTTGAGCACATAAAAACAAAATACAAGATGTATAGTGATGTTTACAGATTCAATCCTCTCCTATTTAGAAATGATATAGCGTTTAGCATAGCCAAACACATTATGAATGGTTATCAAAATATTGATGAGTATGCCCTTCCTGATATATTTTCAACTGCCGACAGAGACATACTGGTTGATGTAAAGGACGGTAAATTAAAATTCCTTATAGCACAGAACAATGGTGACAATTATGTTGCAACTAGTGTTGCAAACAAGGATGTTCATGTAATGAATAAATTCAGCATAATGAGAAATTATGACAAATTAATGGAGTTGGCACAATGACGTTTGGATATTTAATAGTTGTGAGCGACAAACAGGATACTGATTATGCAAAACTGGCTTATGCACTTGCCCTAAGCATAAAGAACACACAAAGGGAAGGATATGACAAGGTAGCACTTGTAATCAATGACAAGAATAGAATTAAAAACTTTAATTCAACTTGGGTGTTTGATGAAATAATAGAATGGGATGGTGCTGAACATTGGGATGGTAGATCCTACATGGATGTCCTTACTCCATGGGATGCCACAGTATGTTTGGATGCTGACATGTTGTTCCTAAGAGATTACAGTCACTGGGCTGAATATTTTATTAAAAATAGTGAACTATACATTGCCAACAAATCCTATACCTATAGGGGAGAAGAAGTCACTGGTGACTATTATAGAAAATGTTTCACTGCAAACGAATTACCTAATTTATATTCCTTTTACACATTTTTTGTTAAAAATAGCCACACCGCAAGAGAATTTTTTAATCTGCAGAGAGAAATCATAAAGAAACCTGAATTATATGCAAACAATTTTCTTACAGAATACAAGCCAAAGATTGTCGGTACGGATGAAGCATTCGCATTGGCAAGCAAGATATTGGACATCACTGATGAGATTGCCTATCCATTAGAGTTTCCTAGGGTGATACACATGAAGGGAATGATACAGAATTGGCCCTATGCTGCTGAGGATTGCTACGATCACATAGGATTCTATTTTAATAAGAAAGGTAAATTAAAACTTGGTAACTTTGAACAGAATGATATAGTTCATTATGTTAACAAGGAAAAGGTAACGCTGGAAACAGTAAACATATTGGAGGAAATAGCATGGAAGAAAAACAATTAGAACTTCCTGATTTTGACGAGTGGATTAAAACCTACGAGCCTGAAACGATAGTATATAATGCTGCGTTTGACCCTGAAACAGGTAAGGTATTGGCTGTTGGTCCTAATCACACGGTAAATGATAAAAAATACAAGAGTACCATTCAATTGGAATCAGACACTGCTGAAAAAATAATTTCGGGTGAAATCAAGATGAGCAAGTGTTTCATTGATCCTGAACAGGGAGAACTCGAGATAGTTGAACGCAAGGATCTATACAAGATAGATGATGTATTGCATAGAATAATTGTAAGAAAGTATTCGGACATCAAGAAGCCAGACATCTACCTCGAACACAATAGCAAGACAAATACCATGACTGTTGAACTAAGCGAGGAATATGGTGGAACCTACAAGCAGAAAAAGGGCGTTGACATCGCAAGGCGCAAGATGTTCTGGGATGGCGAAACCGAATTGGACTTTACCGTAACGGATTATAACGATCCTAATGTTATCACGGATAACTTTACCGTTAAGGTAGGTGACTTGGTTGGCAAGAAGGTAGAATTAAAGGAACTAAACATTCCCCGATTCTTTAGCGTGTACACAAGGCGCCTATTCAAGAACTACATGATTGAGGAAAGATGAAAAGAGTAATCGAGTTTGACGTATTCTTCCTGAGCTATGACGAACCAAATGCTGAGGAAAACTATGCGGATCTATGCAACAAGGTTCCGTGGGCCAAGCGCATACACGGAGTAAAGGGATCGGATCACGCCCACAAGGCAGCAGCAGAACAATCAGAAACTGATTGGGTTTTAACTGTTGATGCTGATAACATTGTGTATCCAGAGTTCTTTGATGTTGAGATAGACATGGATAATCCTGATATCCAGGCATACAGTTGGTGCGGACGCAACAACGTTAATGGCTTGCGATACGGCAACGGTGGATTGAAACTGTGGAATGTCGAACACGTAAAGAATATGAAGACTCATGAAAATTCAGACAGTGAAAGAGCACAAGTAGACTTTTGTTGGGAAACGGGATATAGAAACTTTCCCAAGACATATAGTGACACAATCATAAACTATAATCCATTCATGGCATGGCGTGCGGGTTTCCGAGAAGGAGTCAAGATGACGCTGGATGGTGGACTAAAAGTTCCGCCACAGGAAATTGAAAAGCGTATATGGTGGCACAACATGCATAGATTGAGAATGTGGAGCACAGTGGGCAGCCACGTTGAGAATGGTTTGTTTGCAATATACGGAGCGAGATTGGGAACATACCTTACCAACTGCACTGACTGGGATCACGTGCAGGTAAGAGATTTTGAGTGTTTGCGAGAACTGTATAACGAACAGTGCAAGGACTACGAGGATGGATTTGGGTTGGAACAGGAAGTAAAAAGACTAGGCAGCGAAATACGCAACCAATTGGGAATAGATTATCCTAACCTTGATGCACAAATGAGCCGCTATACCCTAAAATTATACAACGAAGCAATCAACATGGGCACAACCTACTATAGTCAAACTTATGTATGATGTATTTCTTGTCAGCGGTGGAACAATTGATGATGATGCTTGGAGCAAGTTCAAGCAGAGATTTCCCAATGCACAAAAGGTTGAACACTGTGACACATTTAGGAAGGTAGCGGACAAGTCACTAACCAAGCACTTCTGGGCAGTTTGGGACAATCTTAACCTAAATGAAGACTTTGACTTGGGCTACAAGATACCGGAATGGGATGACAAATACATACACGTGTTCAAGAATGGCAAGTATCATGATGGAGTTTGCCTATTTCCCAAGAATGCAAAAGTTTTACAGAGAGAATGGGACTATCGTTTCTTTACCAACAAGAAGGAAATGGACGTAGTTGCAAGCCACCCTCAACCCTATGATGTTGCATTCATATCCTACAAGGAAGATTTTGCCGAAGCAAACTATAAAAAATTATTGGGTCGTGTGCCATACGCACGGTGGACACGTGATGTCAAGGGCATACACCAAGCACACATAGAAGCAGCCAAGCAAGCAACCACGGAAATGTTCTACATAGTTGATGCGGATGCTGATGTGGTTGAGGACTTTAAATTTGACATGCAGATACCATACTACGACTTCAATGCGAGAAAGAGCGTGTATGTTTGGCGAAGCAGAAATCCCGTAAACGACTTGGAGTATGGATATGGTGGAGTAAAACTGTTTCCACGCCAACTAACCATAGATATGGATACTTCAAAGCCTGACATGACTACTAGCATATCGGACAGTTTCCGTCCAATGGATACTGTTGCAAATTCGACGGTAATCAACACGGATCCGTTCACTGCTTGGAAGAGTGCGTTTAGAGAATGCGTGAAACTGTCAAGCAGAACCATTGACAGGCAGGATGATACAGAAACTGCGGAAAGATTGGATGTATGGTGCACGGTTGGTGCTGACAAACCCTATGGCGAATATGCCATACGAGGAGCCAAGGAAGGCAGAGAGTATGGAGCGAAGCACAGCAACGATACGGAAGCACTATACAGAATAAATGATTTTAAATGGTTAAGGGAGAGGTTCAATGAAGGATAAGGAAAGAATACAGAGCTTTGAACCCATGATGGATGAAATATCTCCAACCTTCTGTATGGCAAAATGGCATCACACAACAATATACCTGCAGACTGGAGAAACGCATTCGTGCTATCATCCTGCTCCACACAAGATTCCGCTGGAGGGACTCGAAGAGAATCCTAGCCTACTGCATAATACACCTCAAAAAAAAGCCGAAAGGCAGGCTATGATAAACGGAGAGAAACCCAGCGGATGCCAATACTGTTGGAATATAGAATGCATGGGCAAGGACTATATTTCAGATAGGAAGGAACGTAATGCGAGTATCTATACTAAGGACAGATTTGCTGCAATTAAGGCAGACCCTATGGCTGATGTTAATCCGCAGTATGTAGAAATATCATTCGGTAATGAGTGTAACTTTAAGTGCGGCTACTGCCATCCCAAGCACAGTTCATCATATCACAAAGAGATAAGAGACTTTGGACCTTATGATATGGTTAAGAATCATCGCAATGACATTGACTGGTTTAAGGTATACGATGAAGAGGACAATCCATACGTGAAAGCGTTCTGGAAGTGGTGGCCCGAACTAAGAAAGACTCTAACCATTCTAAGAATTACCGGAGGAGAACCTTTGCTACAGCAGAGCACGTGGCGCATGTTTGACGAGTTGGAAAAGAATCCAATGCCCAACCTTGAACTAAACATTAATTCAAACTTTGGAGTCAAGCCCATACTGATAGAACGCTTTGCGGACAAGGTTAATAGTCTTGTAGAAAAAGGTTGCATCAAGGACTTCAAAGTATTCACTAGCATGGACACGTGGGGACCACAGGCGGAATACATACGCACTGGATTGGACACGGAATTATGGGAAAAGAATTTTGACACCTACATGACAAAAACCAAGATGCCATTAACGTTCATGGTTACTTTCAATATCCTTACTGTAACTAATTTTCATAAACTACTAGAGAAGTTTCTACATTGGCGCAAGAAGTATAATGGTGACAATCAAACCAAATGGCAACGTATTAGATTTGACACACCATATTTGAAAGAACCTCTACAGTATGACATGAACATACTGCCCAAGGAAGAATTCATGCCCTACATGGAAGGACATCTACAATTTATTAAGGATAACATGGATGATTTTGACAGGAACAAGTTCAGTGTGTTGGAATATGAAAAGTTTCGCAGAGTTGTGGACTACATGAAAACAACCAACTACGCAGGCGAGCGTGTTGCTGAAGGTAGAAAGGACTTTTACAATTGGTTTACCGAGTATGACAGAAGAAGAAACTTGGACTTCGTAAAAACATTCCCCGAACTGGAGAAATTTTATCGTGACTGTGCCCAGTAAGACATTCTGCATACTGCCCTGGATTCATTTATATTCAAATCCAGATGGAACGGTATTGCCCTGCTGCGTTGGAGATTGGCAACAGTCAATGGGCAATGTGCAGGATGGTAAATTGGAAACTGTATTCAACAATGAAAGTTTCAAGACAATGCGCAGAAACATGCTGGCAGGAAAAAAATGCAGCCAGTGCACCGCATGCTATCGAGATGAAGATGCTGGCAACAGCAGTTTTCGCAAGCATAGTAACGAGCAGTTTGCAAAGTATATTGACGATGCAGTAAAGAATACTAACCCAGATGGCACAGTTGATGATTTTAAACTGAGATATCTAGACGTAAGGTGGAGCAACATCTGTAACTTTAAGTGCCGTTCGTGTGGTCCGCTTTACTCGAGCAGTTGGGCGCAGGAGCATGGCAGCGAAAAAATCTTTACCTATGCTGGCGGAGCAAACAATGATGAACTATACAAACAGTTTGAACCACACTTTGACACCATAGAGGAGTTTTACTTTGCCGGAGGCGAGCCTCTCCTCACCGACAAGCACTATGACATACTTGAATATCTAATTGAACACGGCAGGACTGACGTAAAACTAAGATACAACACCAACATGAGCGTGTTGAAATACAAGGACAAGAATGTGTTGGACATGTGGAAACAATTTTCTAACGTATACATAGGCGCAAGCCTTGACAGTTGGGGTCCGCGTGCAGAATATATTAGACACGGAACCGACTGGAGCGTGATTGAAAGCAATCTAAGGAAGATTAGGCAAGAAGCACCACACATACATCTACAAACCAACACGGTTGTGTCCATACTTAACATAAAAACGCTCACGGAGTTCATAGACTACATGCTGGAAAGTGGACTAGTAGACGAAAAAAATTATAATCCTCATTTTTATAATGTTATGAATCCTGAATTCCTAAGCCTGCAATTGCTTACGGATGAGGAAAACAGAGAAATTGTTATGCATCTGGAACAGTATGCAAGGAAAAAGGGTGGCAACATAGCGCAGGCACTACAAACAGTCATAAACGGACTAAAGACAACCAAACACAATCCGGATCTAGTATACAAATTCAAGATAACAATCGATCACCACGATAGAAAACGTAAGGAAGACGGTCCTCTTACGTTTCCTGAACTGGAGGAGTTAATGGAAGAATGAAAATCTACTTTGACACACTGCAAAATAACGACTCCAATCAGAACCAACTAGCCTCAAACGGTAAAAATGACTATTGGTTAGTAGCACCTGGTGCGCCCATAAAACAAAAGTGTATTCAAATGCAGTATGATGTTGTTGGGTTGACGGATGTTAACGAAAAAGGTATATATTTCGTGGACGTGAGAGGAGATCCCAATTGGTGGGCAGGTGTTTTAACAAACAAAGGCGTTCCTCACACTCACATACTGCATTGCTTAACCGAGGAAATAAGAAAACTAGCCAAGGAAAAGAAGATTAGGATCGTAATCAATGCGGATAGAGAAGGTGGCCCAATGGTTACAGAACACTGGGATTGCTTTTTATCCACGCATACCGCAATGGGTGAACTTGGATTGCCCAAGGACAGCGTTCTAATACTACAGGGCAACAAGAAGATAGAGAATCAGTATCGCAGATGGCTAAAAGCCAAGGGTGTGAATAGGTTATATGATGTAATGTATAGCAATCACTTCGGAAACATATTCGGAGATGATAAATTACCAACTGCTCCTGTCATAAAATATGCTATGGCAAATCCTGCCAGCAAGGATTATAACAGCCTTAATAGAGTTTATCGTCCGCAAAGAGGTGCGCACCTATATAGATTGATGAAGGATGGAGTATTAGATAAAGGTATAGTAAGTGGCAATGAAATAAGACTAAGAGATAGAGAAACAGAAAGCCTAGTTGGAGATTATTCGGACATAGCCAAGGAGTTTCCTAAGTTTATAGATGGCGACTGGAGCAAGATAAATGCTGCTAATCAGTATAATGTTGACATTTACAAGAACAGCCTATTAAGCGTAATCACGGAAACTATATTCTTGCACGATGTTGCATTCATCACGGAAAAGATATTCAAACCCATCACAATGGGGCATCCGCTAATACTGTTTGCCAGCCAGGGAACTCTAAGATGCCTTGAGGGAATGGGATTTAGAACGGACTGGTGTGGAATAGATCCTGCATACAATGATATACAAGATAATGTTGAACGCTTTAATGCCACGCAGCAGATTCTCAATGATTGGATCGCACTGCCACAAGAAGAAAAGATAGCAAGATTAGAAAAGAGCATGGATGCAATACAGCATAATTTTGATTTAATAAGGCGTAGTGACTTCTATGCTGATGCAATAAAGGAAGTAGTTGCCAGAACGGAGAAGTATTATGAAACCGTTTAATGAATACAAGAGATTCTTTGCGTTTGGTTGCAGCCTAACAAACTACAACTGGCCCACATGGGCTGACATAATAGCAACCGAAGTTCCAGAGTATTACAACTATGGACAGAGTGGTGGCGGCAATCTATTCATAGCCAACAGCATTGTGGAAGCAAACCTCACGCACAAATTTACTGAAGATGATTTGGTTATCGTTATGTGGAGCAGCGTTAGCAGGGAGGATAGATATAAGAACAACAGATGGGAAACGCCAGGTAACATCTACACCCAGGGCGTGATAGACATGGAGTTTGTTTATAAGTGGAGTGATGATAGATTTTATCTTATGAGAGATCTAGGTTTGGTTGAACAGACCAGAGTTTATCTTAATAACTTACCCTGTGACTCGGACATGTTAAAGATGGTGGACTTTGAGGAAACAAAAATGTCTGATAATATAAAAGGAAATCATCTTGAAGACATATTAAAACTATATTCATCAACGATCGAATGTGTTAAACCTGCGGTAGTTGATGTTGTTTATGACGGAGTATGGCCCCAAACGCCAATCAAGGGTTGGGGAGGCAAGGGGCAGACAGCAGACTATCATCCTACACCACTGGGCTATCTTAAATATCTTGAAAAGTTTTATCCTGTTACTGATGGCATGAGAAGTTATGCACAGGAATATGAGCAGAAAGTATTGGAGTGTAAGACACTGGATGATACACTTAAATTCTGGACACCAAGCGGAGTGAGTAGATTATAATGCCCTGCATAAACAAAGACAACTTATTATACGTAAAGACATACAGCCTTCACGACAAGGAAGTTGTAAAAATAGAACCTAACGTTGGCTACTATGCAAAAGAAAATGTAGACTATGATTTTTTCTACATACAGTTTTCCAATGCTGAAAGTTTTAGCATGTTTGCTATAGATACTCTGGTTCCTCAAGATATACTGGAACAAGTCAGAGCAGGTAAAGTTTTTCTCGTGCTTGATAATGGGTTGGAACACTTTTACGAATGTGCGGATGCAATATATAGAGATGTAGTAATCAAGCATAACATACCTGCTGAACAAATCATATTCCTTTCGGCAGTACCAACAATGCATGAGCATGTAAAAAATCTAGCATCAAGACTACAGTTGCCCGAGATAAAGGTTGATTGGTTTAGCCTTTTTGAGGCAACGGGCAAGGATGCAGGAAGGCACGGAGTAGTTGCCCTGCCAAAGAAAAAGAGATACACTAAAAAGTTTCTAAATCTAAACAGGCGCTGGAGACTGCATCGTCCATTGCTTATCACTCTGTTAAAATCAAAAAATTTATTAGATCAAGGACACATAAGTTTTGCACCAAGCGATGATGGACAGGACTGGAATACGGTGTATCCAAAATTAGAAAATATGTATGCCCATCATGCCGAGATAAGCAATATACTAAAAAAACATTCGGATGTAAAAAAATTACCTGCAATGTATTTGGACACTGAGGATCTTGTAACCAACAGGGCGATGCACGAAAATTCCATAGAGTACTACTATATGGAAACTTATTTTAGCATAGTCAATGAAACAACCTACCATGAGAACACTCCTTTTCTAAGCGAAAAAATTTTTAAGACCATAGCAATGGGACATCCATTTATAATGGTTACTGCACCAAACAGTCTACAGTATTTGAAGGAACTTGGTTATAAAACATATGAACCATTCATAGACGAATCATATGATAGCATAGAGGATCCGGGAGATAGAATTCTTGCTATTTTGGATGAAGTTGAAAGGCTTTGCTCTATGTCCGAAAAGGTTCTCCGTAAGCAATGGTTACCAAATGTTAGAACCATTGCAGCACATAATAGGAAATTATTAATGAATAATTATTCGCAGGATTTGAGCCAGCCCATGAACTACTAGCACCGTTTTAAGGCGTCTTAAACGCATTTTAAGCGTCATACAGCGGTGTTATTAGGTGCAGTGCTATAGTTGAACCCTAGCGTAGAAACCACCTTTAAAAGGCGTTTTAAAAAGGAAAATTAAATACATACATGCAACCGCAGATGAAACTCAAAATAAATTATTGGCCCATTCTTAGGACTCCAAACGTAAGCCAAAATAGCCTTGATGGTAACAATAATGACCAAATTATTGTCAAACTGAACGGTGAACAGATTTGTAATTTTAGATTGGAAAAGGTTAATATTCCAACTAATATATATGGTCATGAAGAAATTATAGATATAGATTTTGACTTAAAATCAATAAACAAATTCCAAATTAGCAATATTCAAAAGTGGGAACCTACCGGAGAAAGCATAGAATTAAAATGCGATATCATGCTTCAACCTATAAAATTTGTATACAAACCACATACATATACAGAATGGGAATTTGATGCGATGTACGATTTAAGAAATCTTCCTGATTTAGAATTAGAAAAGTTCAATGAAAATTTTGAAATAAATGAAGAATGGTTTCATTTAAAATTATTTGGAAAAGCATTACTATATAATCAAAAATTAATTCCCGGACACTGCTTCCATGTTAAGGATAATTTTACATGGAGATGTTCTGATGACGATGAATTACAAATGCCTTTAATTTTTGAGTTTGAAGAGTTTGGTAATGTAATAGAATATCCAGCAATTAAATTTATACAAGGTTTAAGGTTTACAATATATAAGGAATAGAAATGAAAATTGGATTTATAGGTTTAGGAAAATTAGGACTACCTTGTGCAGAAGTGGTAGCAGAAAAAGGTCATGATGTAACTGGATATGACATAATAGATGTCCAGACTAACAAGGTCCAATTTAAGACTACTATAGAAGAATGCGTTAGGGATAGAGAAATTGTTTTCGTTGCTGTTCCTACCCCACACGATCCTGCATATGATGGCAGGGCACCAACGGCTCATCTAGAACCAAAGGATTTTTCATACGATATAGTTCACAGCGTTCTCAAGGAAGCAAATGAATACATGAACAAGGATCAATTGCTTGTTCTTATATCAACAGTATTACCAGGAACTGTACGCAGAGAATTTGTACAGCACATCACGAATCCAAGATTCGTTTATAATCCTTATCTTATAGCAATGGGAACTGTGGCTTGGGACATGGTGAATCCAGACATTGTTATGATTGGAACAGAAGATGGTAGCACAACGGGTGATGCCAAACAACTCGTAGACTTTTACAAAACCATAATGGAAAATAATCCCAACTATGAAATTGGAACCTGGGATGAGTGCGAGTGTATCAAGGTATTCTACAACACATTCATTTCAACCAAGATCGGATTGGTAAACATGATGCAAGACGTCGCTGAACGACAAGGCAACATTAACGTTGATGTTGTTACTAGAGCATTAGCAAACTGCGAAAAGAGAATTACTAGTTCGGCATACATGAAAGCAGGTATGGGCGATGGAGGAGGATGCCATCCAAGAGATAATATTGCACTCCGCTTCATGGCAGATAAGTTAGGATTAGGTTATGACTTATTTGACGCCGTAATGAACGCCAGAGAAAAGCAAGCCAAGAACATGGCTGAAAAACTTGTGGAACTTGCAAAAGAACATGACATGCCTATACTATTGAATGGTGTTGCATACAAGCCAGGAGTTCCGTATCAGGACGGTAGTTACAGTCTATTAGTTGGACACTATTGCCACGAACTAGGACGGGGTCCTATGACAATTGATCCAGCAATTGATTTGGGCGGTGGAATGGAATTTCGAGCAGTAGTTCTTCTTGCTCATCCTAATCTTTATGTTAAGTTAAGTGACGATAGTGTTGTAGTAGATCCTTGGAGACAGTATACTTCTGATAAACATACTGTTATACATTATGGAAATACTAGAGAATCTTCTTAGTTTTTTTCTTAATATCGTTTTTTAATAATTCGACATCGATTTTAAAATCTAAGTTTTTAATTGTATCTTTATATTCGGAAAGTGTATCTAATAATTTTTTAGCAATCTTATTAGGATCTTCTGTTTTTAGTTGATCCTTTATATTAATTTCCCAGATGCGTCCATCTGTAAATTCTATAATCATTTTATCGACGTAAGCGACCGGCATGGTGTCCATGTATAAATCCTTGAACACCTCCGGCCACTCTTCGACTAAATGTTTCGGCGGTTTAAAATAATGCCTATGCACTTACTAGGCTTCTGCTTTTTCTTTTGAAGAAGTTTTCTTCTTCGTAGGAACTAGTTCCTCTGCTTCCTTGCGTAGGCGTTGTGCTTCCTTAAACATAGCATCTGCCTGGCTACGCAATGACTTTGCTAAGTCCTCATCAGAAAGTGCTCCATCTGTTGATGCAGGAGCAGCAACTGGTTCTTGACTTGGAACAGAGTCTGTAGGAGTGTCACCAACAGGCTCACCTGCCTTGGGTGCACCGCTAACAAATGTGTATAGTTCATCTACTTGAACTCCTCTCTGTTCTGCGATAAGAACATTTAAGTCTGATAAAGGAATTTCGCTAACAGGAGTAGGTGTCATTATCACTGTATCCGTTGCTACCTTCTTCATTCTATTTTCTGCTTCAACGGCTCTCAACATATTTCTACCATCTGGAAATGCTCTAGTAAACATGATTTCGCCTAGTTCGTTTGACTGCTGTCCTTGATCTGAATCAATTACTGCCATTAAGGAATTATGCATGTCGTCCTTTAGAGTTGCTGTCGGCAATACTAGCGCCATGTTTGATTCACCTGGAACGGTTCTAAACACCACGGCAACCTTTTCACCGGTGTTAACCATTTTACCTACGTGTTTTGTTTCTTTAGCCATTGTTATTTCCTTGTGATTGTTGTTCTTGTTGTTGCTTTGTAACATGTTCTAAAAATGTTGACAACTTGTTATACGTTTTACCAACTGCTTCTAATTCATTTGCTTTGAATGCACCTCTAGTGGTTGCAATATCAATAATGCTTTTTACTGCATTTAGATCATTAATGTTTAAATCAGGTGCAGGTGGTGGTGTATCTGCTCCTGGAGTTGGAACTGGTCCGCTCGCTGGTGCTCCGGATGCAGTTTCTTTTTTAGGTGCTTCTGCTTCTGCAGGAGCATTTGCATTTTTATTTTCTTCCGCCATTTAGTTTCTCCTTAGGTATGGACAAGCCAACATAAAGTATGTAAGCTCTTTTTCTTCTTCAAATCCAACAAATGTTGAAGTTTGAAATTTATCTTCATTTGTTAAGGTAGGATATGTGACTACACAAAATCTACCTGACAATTTAGACCTTATCCAATTCGTAATATTATTATCTATTCTTTCTCCTTGTGCAATCTTAGTCTTGCAAAAGTGAGGAGGCAACGTTTTTAATTGCCTAGAATTAAGAACATCAAGTGGATTAAGTTCTAACATATCTTTAATATTTATAAACTGCTATTATAACTCTGCTGATTCTTGGCTCAGTCTTTTTGACAGAGCCTTGTTATATCCTAATTTTTGGACATCACCGCTAAAAGATAGAGTTCAAATGCAGCCTTTTCCTTTAATACAGTTATTGATCTCTTAGTTATATAATACGGCGAATCTATGAATTTGTCAAGCCATAAAAGTATTTGTGGAGTTATTTTAAAGTCTTTTGGAAAGTCTACCTTGTAAGTTTTTATTTTGGATTTAAGCTCAATAAATTTTATGGCAAAATCTGTCAATCTTAAACCACCATCGTCCTTGCTGCGAACATTCCACCACCACTCTACTCTTCTGTTTTTGATTTCATCATCAGAAATGTCTAGATTGGCTGCTTTTAGAAAAATTCTCGTGTAGTTGTCTTTAACGTCCATTCCACTAGTCTTTATCTCCTGTGGTAAGTTTGTATACCGAAAAGTCATTTGTGTTAAAGAGTTTGTTGAGTTTTTTGGCTAGGTTTCGAGCATGTCCTGGATTAGAAAATGATACCTTCTTATATTTAGGACCAGGATAACTAGAAACAGCACTTCCGCTTTTTAAATTAAAAGGTTTGTTTTGATAAAATACAGCCCAGATGGCTTCACTCTCAAGGATCTGTTCTACTTTATAGGTTTCTCGATTGGTATGTTCGAGTATTATTGTTGGTTTTGGTCTGCTCATATACGTATTAATTCCTAGTTAACTACGTATATATTTATCCTTTTTAGAAGGATCCTCCATCAAACTTTACATCAACTTCGTTTGCTGACTTATTAATTTCCTTTAACAGAGTGTGTATTTCTGCCACTGTAGACCCTAATTTTGTGGTTAGTAGTGCTAGTTCTGTTGTAAGTGCTCTAGCCTCTTCTATGCTCATTCGTATTTCACGCTGCTGTGTTTTTTCTGCCGATGACACTCTTTGCATTAGTTTTTGTACTGTTGCTAGAGTTGTTGGAATATTATTTGTTGACACGAGATAGTACCTGTTTCATTTCCAAATCAGTCTTAAATGGACCTTGATATTCATAACGCTGTAAGGTAATTAGTTTAGGACAGAAACTCTTTACCCAGCCCTTTTCAAATCTAATTGTGTAGTATCCTGCGCAGTACAAACTCTTTGAATCCTTGCTCTTTGTAAAAAGTGGAAGTTTCTTTTGTATATCATACATTGCATTGTGCGGAATCGTGCTGGTCGAAAATCCATGTACTTCTTTCGGATTTGAATCATCTGCTTCCTTAATAATTTTAGCAATAAAGAAGTTTTCACCAAACTCTTTTGTAATGCTTTTTTTATTATGATAAACTTTGATTCCTTGTTCATTTGAAAAAATAAATTGCGACATTTCATTTTTTCTAAGGGTTCCGACACGAACGCCTTCATCTTCCACAATCCAAAATTTTTCTTCAATAATGGGTTTTGCTTTTATGTATGTCATATCGTATACCTCGCATTTAATGGCTCTGCATATGCCTGAGCCTGATCGGAAATTTTCTTTAAATCATATAAATGACAGAATTTCATTAGTCTAATACCAACCTGACTAATATTCTTATCTGCTGTTGTTGCAGTTTCAATTGTATTTTTAATAATATCTTTTATCTCTTTTGGTTGTGCTGAAAGATCAATAAGCGTTCTATTTCGTTCATAGTCTTCAAGAACACGATGCTCAACACCATTATGATCAGTCCAGCGTTGTAACATTAAGTTGTTCCAATTAAATCCTTTTGTTTGTCTATCTGCAAACGCTTCAACTAGTCCTACCTTGTTCTTTGTACCTTTCTTACGTACACCCGGATACGCAGAGAACACGTTGTCACTTGTGTCGCCACGCATACATTTTTCAAACAACATCCATTCTGGATCCACTTCCTTAGGCTGTTTAGTTTTCTTGTCAATCACTAGTTCGCCTTTCTTGTCAAAGAAACCTTCGTGTGTTGTTGTTACTTCTTGCACACCGTTATACAATCTTACATTCGGTGCAACCAACTGTTGGAAATCAGTGTCCGTACTAATAACCACGTGTTCACTATCTGGATGCTGTTGTATCCAACCTGCAATCAAATCATCTGCTTCTAGTTGTGGGTGTTGTAACACAGTACAATTAGTTTTTTCACTCACAAATTCTTTAAATGTATCAAAGGCTTCCCAGAATACTGTTTCTTCATCTTGTTGTTTTTCAGTAAGTGCGTCTCTAGCATCCTGCCTATTACGCTTGTATGGTTCATAGTGATCCTTACGCCAACTACGTCCTTCTAAACAGAATACAACATGTGTTCCGCCAAAGTCTTGCCAAGCCTTCTTGATGCTGTTTAGTGTGATATGAAAAGCCATACCTAACTTAATATCAGCATCTCCATTTATTACATGCCTCGCACGAAAGAACGTGTTCGCAGTATCTACTATTATATGACACATTTTACTCATTTATTCCTTTTAACAACACTTGGATCAATACTACCAGTGTCTAGTGGTCCTCCGTAGTCACCATCGACTACAACGTTTGCACAAAGTTCTCGGAACCAACGATCAACAATATCCTCATCCTTGTCACCATCGACTCCATATCCTTGTTGCTTTAATTGTACTATAAAATGCTCGTTCCAGTCAAGTTCAAAAAAGCCATTTCGGACATTTTCCTTGTTTACGTGTGTGTTTAGCACACCCACCCAAGGTTCCTTTTTCATCGTTGCCTTTTCTTTTTCGGTCAGTCCAGGCTTAGATTCTTCTGGTTCCTGTTGCTTTTTAGCAAACAGTTTTTTTATAAAGTCCATATTCATTCCTTATGTTCCGATAGCATTACCAAACAAGTATACGTGTACTCTTGCGGCTACATTGTATCCTCTTTGAAATGCCATCTTTGCAACAGCACCTGCTGTTGCTGTTTGTTCTTCTTCTCTAGCACCAACAGGCATAACCCATACAGGATAATCAACCTCTTGTGCCTTAAACTGTGAGATAACTTCTTCCATTTCATCCCACTGCTGTTGTTCGGAACCAA
>Ga0181568_10000984_pt1 | contig 26108 bp, 23 predicted proteins | sample 101ome_20_FD_133758 | JGI IMG/M metagenome (GOLD analysis project Ga0181568, IMG submission 133758) | Coastal salt marsh microbial communities from the Groves Creek Marsh, Skidaway Island, Georgia - 101404AT metaG (megahit assembly) | ecosystem: Environmental > Aquatic > Marine > Intertidal...
ATGACATGCGACAAGAAAAATGTTGTGGTGGAAGTCCAGGACTTTGGTGTGGGTATTGAACCTGAGCGCATAGAGGAATTGTTTAAAGTTGGGAAGATAAGACCGTCCATGGGTACCAATAACGAGACCGGTAGTGGTTTCGGGCTAAACATCGTAAACAAACTGGTTGCCAAGCTAAAAGGTAAACTCGATATCAATAGTGAGGTTGGAAAGGGAACGATAATTCGTTTAACTTTCGCCCAAACTAGTTGATTCAATGCTAAAGGATTTCTGGGCAAAGTATCGTAAAAATACATTGGCAGTAATAGGCTTGCTGTTTATCGTGCTTTGCACGGTAATTGCCATTCTTGGTTATTGGGTAACACCGGATTCCTCATATGCCTGTAATACACAGCATGTGGAGATGGGGCGGAAACCCCCGGGTTATGTTGCCACAATAGTTCAGGAATCATCAGATCGTGAGTCAGTTTTCAAGACATTGCTCCATGGTCACGCTGCAACTCAAGAGTTATTTCTTTATGGTTCAGATGGAGATACAGCATATTCAAATCTAGTTCACAATCAAACCAACGCCACTTTAGATACCAAACGCTTCGTTCTGGGCTCTGATATTTTCGGGAGGGATGTTTTGAGTAGGGTCTTGCTTGGAACTCGAGTCTCTTTATCCGTAGGGTTTATTTCAGTAATAATCTCATTGGTGTTGGGTGTATCCTTGGGTTTGGCAGCCGGATACTACAAAGGTCGCGTAGACAATGTGGTGATGTGGTTAATCAATGTCATCTGGTCGTTACCAACACTATTGTTGGTTGTTGCGATCACCTTTGCTATGGGAAAGGGATTCTGGCAAATCTTTGTCGCAGTTGGTCTTACGATGTGGGTCGAACTTGCTCGTGTGGTTCGTGGTCAAGTATTCTCATTGCGCGAAATGGAATATGTACAAGCTGCAAAAATGCTTGGGTTTTCAAACATCCGAATCATGTTCAAGCATATTCTCCCGAATTGTATAGGGCCGATTGTAGTAATCTGCGCCGCAAATTTTGCGAGTGCAATTCTACTCGAGGCAGGACTCAGTTTCCTTGGATTGGGCGTACAACCACCTTTCCCAAGTTGGGGGCAAATGTTGTCCGAGAACGCCGATTATATAGCTTTGGGTTCTCCTCATTTAGCATTGGCACCTGGTGTTGCAATTATGCTGCTAGTGATGTCGTTCAACTTTGTTGGAAACGGTTTACGGGATGCGTTTGACGTAAAACTTTAGAACCTAAATCGAGCACCAAATAGCACTTGCCTTGGTGCCAAGAAACGCGCAGGATTGTTTGGTGGTGTGCCAGTTTCTTGTGGGCCGACATATCGTGGGTCTCGCCAATCATTTGGAACATCATCACCTGTATTGTACGCGTCGCCGGTGATTGGGTTAATGATTTGTGCCCGCATATTGTTCCAAAGGTTACGCACTTCAAAACTCAGTGTTATACCACTGGTAGATTCTTTGCCAAAACGCACAGTGCGGTTCAATTTAATGTCTGTATTAAACCATGGTTTTGCTCGCTCTTGCAAATATTGGTCAATCAACGGAGCATAAAGTGGTCTGCCTAAGTCGTTGTAGTCTTCCAATTCTTGAGGCGTATATCGGTAACCACTTTGGTAATTACTTGAGATGAAAAACTGAGTATTTTTTAGCCATTTCGGAAGACGCTTTAACGACGTGTCGTAACTCAGTGCAATACCAAGTGTGGTGTTCCACGGTCTGTCCCATGCGAGATATTGTTCGGTACTCAGCGGTACCTCACCGGTCTGTTCTATCTGTAAGCTCGACTCGCGCGCACTGTTCGATTTGCCTCGCGCTACTTGGTAGGTTACGTTCCAGAACATCTGCATGTATTCACCAATTCTATAGGTAGTAGATAGCTCAGTCCCCACAATCTTTGCGTAATCCTGGTTGATGTACATCACTTTGGTTACCGGTCTTCCGGTCTGATCTCGTACGATAACACGGCGACTTACAATGTAATCAAATCGGTTGTTGTTGTATGCCGAGAGCGTAACACCAAAGTCACGAGTAACCTGTGTCTTGTAGCCAAGCTCATACGATACGTTCACTTCAGGGTTCAAATCCGGATTTCCGATGTTCGATAAGAACGAACGATCTTGGTACTCCGGGTCTAGTCCGGCATACAAGAATCGAGGATGCGGCAAACGCATGGAGTGTGAGTAGTTGAAATACAGTGAGTTGTTACTCGTCACCGGGAAACTAACATTCACTTTAGGGAGCAGTCGAACCTTATATCGAAGCCCAAATAAGCCAAATGTGTTCTTGATGTAGTCCTCACGAATTTGATCAATAACAGGTGCATTATCATTTGCAACAGCGTCATCTGCAAATCTGCCTGGAGCCCAATAATTAAGTCGCATACCTAGGTTGGCAACAATACCCTTATACGTGATTTTATCTGATGCATAAAAACCACCGTTATTTGGACGAACAGACCAAATATCGTTACTGGAGCCTATAGAAATAGATGGCGTTGAGGTTGTGTCGTCAATTTGAATAGGAGCACCTACCCACGGTCTACTTACATCTACCCACTGATAGTGGTTAAACTTCTGCTCCCAACCAAAAGTGAATTGATTCACTTTATTCGCCGGCAGGTACTTGAAGTTGAGCTTGATCGTGTATTCTTCTGCAAAGTGATCGTGCCAAGTTCCAGATATCCCACCATTGTTTACCAAACCGGGACCGGGTAAAACAAATTGAATGTTTCCACCGGGATTAAAAACTTCTACCGGGTCTGTTACAATCGAGTATTCGTCGTAGAGTTGGTCTACAGTGGCAGTTCTAAAAGGTCTACCATTGGCGTCTGCTCTCAAGTTTGTAAATAGGCGACCAAGGGTAAGTCGCATAATGGTTTTCTTGTTCAGCGTGTGTTTTAAGTTCAATGCCGTAAGATTCGCACTGTGCGTATACGTTGTCGCATTGTCTAAGTTTAGACTTCTGTTGAACTGAAAGCCAGGTGCCAAGATTGCATCAAACCCAACAATCTGTAGTGTTCGAGTATTCTGATTGATGCTTGATGAGTGCTGATTGGATATGGTAAGTTTAGTACCTCGCTTCAGTTGGTAACCAAACTTCACGGTATTTGTAAACTGATTATCCTGTCTGGGGGCCCAGAACGAATCGTTTGTAAACAGACTACTGTGAAGCTGATTTGCCGTTGCTCCAAAATAGGTGTCCGTGAGCCTCATGGTTACGTTGGTAAAAAACGTGAGCTTCTTTTTTGTCCCTGGAACAGGTCCTGCGATATTCACATCGGCAATGTCTGTATTCCATTGTGCCGCGCCATTATAGAATCCGGCATGGTCGCTTTGCCAACTTCCGGCAATCTGAAGTTCTTCTCCACCTTCCTTGATGGTCGTTGAGATGACACCAGCTGATCCATCTCCGTATTCTGCTCCTGAACCTCCTGTTGTTAGTTCCATTTCACCAATGGAACCACTGGCAACTTGAACACCAAATCCGGTACCTGCTAATGGATCTTGGGCAGTCACATTGTCTACCAAGTACAACGTTTCATATACGCGTGCACCACGAATTTGAAGTCCATCGGCGGTTTTAGAAACCCCGGCTTGCATAGCCACAACTTCTTGAACGTCTCGCACGTTCATTTTATCAATTTCTTTACTGGTTACAGTAACGGTAGCGTCACCATCATCCAAATCAATGATTCTACGCTTACCTACGATTTCCACCGGTTTAAAGGTGTTCCCAAGCAGGTTCATCGGCACATCTAGTGTAACAGTTTCTCCGGCCAAAACTCGAATTCCAGTAAAGACCTTGTCGGCGTATCCCACGTATTGAACCTTTACGGTATAGTCTCCCGGTTTAATTTCGGTTACTAAATAGGTGCCATCTTCCGTAGATGTGGCCCCATAGTACGTTCCAATCAAGTATACAGTGGCAGCAGGTAAACCCGCCTTAGAAGACGCATCGTAAACTTTTCCTTTAATGTATCCTTTGTCTTGACCCAAGGCACTGGTCACTGAAACAAATAAGCAGAGGGTTGATATAAGGAAGTGTCTTACCAATTGAATGCGTCGTTTAATACTTTGTCAAATAGATTGTCTAGTGCAACTGGATCTTTATCAAACCGATAGAGCTCTACACTAAAGAATACTTGATTTATGTTGCCATTTTGACGACGAATAGCGCCAACGATATTCGGCCCTTCCCACGCTCCGAAAGTAGAAATCTGTGCGGTATACAAAACCTCACCATCTATACTTGGTAGAAACGGATCTGCACCGAGAATTAGACTTCGCGGTTGGATGGTTGGCCAACCGGTTTCGGTGCTCACAACACTTGAGTCGTTGTTAATTACAGCTTGGCCACTGGTGGTAGAAAGGCTGTCGATAGGCAGTGCGCCGCGTAGCTCTGAGGGGTCAAACCCGGCAGGGAAACTGGTTATTACAAAAGACTTACCTCCCTTGTTGGTGTAATTCTGCAACACAGGAGCTGCAAATTCGAGAAGTAAAGCAGATTGACCTGTGATAGGATTGCTAAACAAACTTTGGTCACAGTTGAATACTAATTTGTCGTATTGCTCGGTGAGCAAAGAAAAAGTAGGATTCCAGAATTTTGGTTGATACTGGCCATTGTCGGCGGCAAAGTCAACCGCATCAATTTGGCCATAGCTATTCGAAACTAGCGTGCGGTAAGCCGCATTTTGTTGAGGAGGTTGTCCACTAATTAAAAGCAAGTCAGACTTCTGAGCCTTGACGAAAACAGCAGCAGACGTGTCTACTGCACTTTCGGTACCTGCAAAGTCTTCTACCTTCAAATAGAAAATATTGTCGGCATCCGTCTGTAACCCTTCGATGGTCCCAGCCGCACTTCCAATATCCGTGTTGTAAAAAATGTTAGCGTCTACCGTTCCAATATTTTTAGGATCTTGTGGTTGAACACTAATCATAAACTTGCTCCGGTCAATTTCAACCCATGGCCCATCGTTAACTTTCAACGAAGCCTTTACAACGGTTTGGTCACCGTCTGGGTCAGAGAATTTCCAACGAAATGTAACCACGCTGAACGCGGTGTCAGTTGGAAAGCTTTCTTCAATAAAGCTTACCTCAGGAGCCGAGTTGCGAAGCGGAATAGTTAAATGAGCTGGAGTCTGATCTAAATTTCCATCATTGTCAATTGCACGGATAAAGAACTCAATATCTGTAGTGTCTTCTCCAGGCTCAATTGGAAATTTAAATGTTGAGTCTCTGGACTCTGTATAGAACCAATCGGCTTCATTAATTGAATATTCATATCCGGTTACGTAGCCATCTTTATCGGTTCCAAACCATGTGAGATACACACTTGAATTAAGGCGGTTCTCACCGGTTAAATTAATTTTTTCAATAGACAGCTGTGTGTCCGGCGGGAGATTTTGGATTGGGTTATCCTCTTTACAGCCGGCTAATAAAACAGAAAAAACCACTATGAGTGCGAATACACTCATAGTGGTAATTTTAAATGTCTTTGAAAATCGTTTCAACTTAGTGCTTGATTACGCGGAAGCTCGCTACAGATGCACCTTTCTCAAAGCAGTTTACGATGTAAATGCCATCTGTAAGTGTTGAGATATCTACTGAACCCATTAGATTCAAAGTGCTTGACATAACTACCTTCCCGTTCAAATCCATGATTTGAATAGCATCCGGTTGAATGCTTCCATCAACCTTGAAATTGATTTCGTTTTGAGCAGGGTTTGGATATAATGTGATACCATTCTGCTTAACTACATTCCGAACCGACACAATCTCAGGGTAATCTGTATCTGGTAAGTTCACGCTAGAACCAATGAAGTCATCATCGTTGCGAGGAATTAAGTTGTAGTTGCCAAATCCGTAGAACATGATTCCAACAATAGTATCGAACGACATACCTTTTTCAGCTTTAATCGGCGCCACGTTCATAGTTCCATCTACATCTTTCAAAGTAGTGTCAGACACAATCGATACCCACAAGCTGCTGGCGTTGTTGTTGTTTTGGATACCGGCTTGAACACGACGAGACTTACCGTAGCTCGCATCTTCATCGGTAGAAATCATATACTCTCCGAAACCATTCAATCGGCCATTAGAGATATAGATTTTACCACCTGCTGGATTGGTCATTCCAACTAACATGCCTTCGTAAGCTTCTGCTTCTTTGCTGAAGTAAAATGCACTATCAGATGGGTCTAGCGTTACAACGTCTACTGTTTTTACCTCACCCGTTTTCTTTACGTCAGTTACATTCAAAACGGTATAACCAAAGTTTTCAGCAACAGTTCCTGTTACGGTAACTTCTTGGCCTCTGAATAGCTGAATTAAGTCAGAGTTACCTTGACATTTAATTCCTGCCCACTTGTCTGCAGTTGGATCTTGGATGTAAATCTGCTCTAGATCATATGCTTTTGCACTTGCCGTAACTACACCCGTTACAGTAACTTCTTGTCCCTCAAATGGAGAAGCATCGTTTGCTACATTCAATACGCGTTGAATATCAGAAATGCTCAAACCACCGTTGCGCACGGTGTAGAACATGAAGTTAGGATTGTTAGATGCGTTGGCAGAGAAAGGCATGTAGCTTTCCTGAGCGATATCGTCTGTTGCATAGATATAATAGCGCACAATAGAACCTTCTGTTTGAGCTGGGATTTCAGCTTCATATGTATCCGTTGTTCCCATCTTCAAGGTCATCGCAACTTCTGTGAACGCGTCATAAGCATCTGTTAAGTTGGTGCTGTAGAACAATTTTGTAGATGCAATGCTCCCGTCGAAGTCAATAATTTTAGCAGAAATGGTTGCTTTGTCTGCATCTGAAGGCACAACCGGCATGCGAGTTACTCCAGAAATATTCGGAGGAGTTTTGCCGATTTTGTAATCACTGTCGCGAGTTGGGTTAATCTCATATCCACGTCCGCTATTACCCGTACACCCGTTTTCAGAGTGCATGATGATTCCTCGGATATGGTCAAATTTTGTCCCAACAACCGGTGGTTCAAACGAACCTTGTTTAACAGGAGCACTCGAGCGAGTAGTAGTGTAAGACGATGTCTTTTGAGCAAAGAATCGGTCTGAAACGTTCATTACGATTCCGTCTTTATCTGTAATGTCAAAGCTTACGCGGTTGCCACTAAAGTTATACACGGCAGAAACAGTAACATCTTGAAACTCAACATAAGAATCTTCATATTCCTCACCTGTTTCCAATTTGTTGGTTCGTGTATTGTCATTTAACAATCCCATGCTAATAACAATTGGCTGTGGTGCCGATTGGCTGCCAATTACATTCATGGATGAGTTATTTAGGATGTTCAGCTGGGTCTCTCCTTGGTAACGTCCAACTACACCTGTGAATTCAACTACCATACCTGCGTACAAGTTGTATACGTCCGACACGGGAAGCGAGTTTCCACCTGCATCGCGGTAAACACCCATTACTTGTAGTCCTTTGAAATCTCCACTTTTGCCATTGTCAGCTGTGTCGATTACGTGAACAAATGGTCGGAAACCACCTTGTACGGAACTTGACGGAACATCAATCAAGTTTGCATCTTGCACCACCACACCTACTACGGTAACGGTGTCACCGAAATATGCGGATGAATCGTTACAAGCAGCAAGCTTTGATTGAGATACTTCTTGTAATTGTTTGATTGAAATCTTTGGGTACTGCCCGGAAGCAGAAGTGGACATTAGTCCGAATAAGCCAATTAGCAACAGAGTTAAGCGAGTTTTCATGTTTGAACTATTATGTTTTACTATTTTAATACTGCAAATTTTCCTTTATACATCTTCCCGGTATCTCGATCTTCAACCGTGAAAACATATAGTCCTCGAGCAATGATCTGCGATTCGGCTGAGAGTAAATCCCATGCGTGTTCGCCACCGCTAAAGACATTATTTTTATTATTCTCCGCACCAAACGTTTCATACCACCGAATATCGGAGCCGTTGTATTCTTGATCGTGTTCTATGACATCAATAAAATCCCCAGCTACTGTAAAGATCCGAATGGTACAATGTTCCGGTAGGTTGGCAAAGTATAATTTTCTGCTTTGCTCCTGGAAATTACTTTGACCTTCCCATGCTGCTCCTGAATAGTACGGATTCGGATAAACGAATGGGGCGTTGGTTTCCAAGTTTTGGTTTACCGGTTTACCGGCAAAAGCTCTGAAGTTATTTGAGAGCAAACTACTTTCAAGTGATTCCAGATTGCTGTTTTCGTTTCCTCGATCATACGCCGATACCGATATAGCATATTGCCATCCATTCTGGATGTTATCGATGGTGTATTTGTAGTTATATGTGATGGAGTCCCCCTCAAACGTTTGAGGCTGCGCCAAACGAATTGATTCAAAGCCTGTCTCGTTGAAAAGGCCATTGCCTGCCATATCCCAATCTGCAATGCGCTTTAAATCATTTGCCAGATTTGGAACTTTGGTTACATCAAACCCAAGTTGGGTCATGTAAATCCGATATCCTTCAAAGTCTTCCTCAAGCGTTATCGGGTCTATGCTTGACTCTGCGTTGTCGCTCCAGTATATGTCAATACTATTTTGCTTGGTGACGATTTTAGTTCGTGGAATGTTCGGTGGAGCCGGTAGGATGAAACGAGTGATCTCACCATCACCATCTGCGTCTTCTCCTGCGTCCAGTGTACCGTTGAAGTTTTTATCTTCACCATTAAATGCAACCTGTGCCCAGTCCGCATTGTCTCGTAAAACGGTCTGCTGAACTAGGTTGTTGTCGCTGTTTGGATTGCCATCTTCTAGTTTTTGAGCAAGAACAAAAGCATAGGAGACTGTAAAGCTTTCTCCCGGAGCTAAGGTTTTGAAAGGACCTACAGAAAGCAAATCAGCCCGATTTCCGGCTTCATTCAGTTGCTCTTTGAAACTCTTAGACCCACAATTCCCATTCTGGCTTGAGTTTTTATCCCAACATTGATGCTGGTTCAAACCATCCGTCATTTTTGTGTATCGGGCTGCTTCGGTATTGGGTAGAAAGAAAACGGCATTGGTAGTGTTGTTAAACTCCCATGCATTGTAATGAGACTCAAAACCGGGGGTTATTTGAGGATGTTTAAATCCTGTTTTATCCTCTGCACCAAGGAATTTTTCCCCTACATAGCTTTCGGTAAAACCTATATCACCCGAATGGTCGTAACAGTAAGCCATATAAAGTGAGTCGAGGTAGCCATTCCCACCTTTGTTGTAAAAAGCAGAACCGCCACTGCCGGCTGGAGTTACATTCGTGTTTCGCACAACTGTGTTCGTCCACAAACCAAAGTAGACGCTGTCAATCGTACTCGGACTGTAGTTCGTTACTTCAAAGTTGAGAATAACAAAGAAGTCACTGAATGAGTAATTCCAATTGTATGTCTCCATTCGGACACCTAAGTTCAACGGTTGGGTGTGACTGTTTATAGGGATGTTGGTTCCTGGTACGAGCAAGTTCGAGTCGCTGAATTCAGCAACATAGTCTTGGTGCGAAACGGCTTCGGGCGAGAAGAACGGACTGTCGAATAAGCTCGAGCGCTCTTCCATTCCTGCACCCGGTGGTGCCGTAAACTCAAAACCACCTCTACCGGTTGCGTATCCACTTGGGGCGTCATAGGCTGAGGTCGACACGGCAACCAATGACCCATCAATTAAGCCACCAACCCAAATTCCGCCTTCAAACAGATGTTCAACACCAGAACCTGCAGGGAATTCACAACTTTGGTTTCCACTGCCATCACGATACCCTCGGAAAGCATTGCCAAATGTGCCAACATTGCTCACATTAAGACGAACATTGGATGCACTTGTGACCTTTTCAGAAAAGGATGATTGAGCCGAGACTTGGCTCATAATTAAGGTTGCGACTGTAACGAGTAGACCACGCATTTCGGGTGCAAAAATAGGCATTGGATGCCTTGGTTTGAAGCTGGTTTGCTAAGTGGTTGTAAATTTTTACAATTGGTGGTAAACAAACCACTAATCCTCTGTAATCACTTGTGTTTTTCCGTCTGCCCACAAGTCTTCAATTGAGTAGTATTCTCGGATGTCCCGCTTGAACACGTGGACAACGACGTTTACATAGTCGATTAACACCCATTCTCCCATTTGGTAGCCTTCTTTGCTAAATGGATTTTCTCCCAACGCCTTTTTTACTTCATCTACAACCGAGTCTGCTATAGCAGTTACCTGTCGGTCGCTATCACCATGGCAAATGAGCATGATGTCTGTGACCGAGGAGGTAAGCTCTCGTAAGTCGATTTTAACGATGTTATGAGCCTTTTTTTCCAGCAATCCATGAATTGTAATTTCAGCTAACTTGTCTACTCCGTTCGGTTGATTGGCCATACAGGGCTATTATTTCGTAATTTGCCCGCAAAAATCGGTAAAAATTGGTCAATCCCCGTCCGCAAACCATTCACCTCGGTCATGTTATTATTAAAAAGCACCGTGTTGGGTCAACCAATGATGAGCTTAAAGAAATAGTACGTGAAAATTCAAAGTTGGATTCTGGTTTTACCGTCGTGGCAGAATATCAAACAAAGGGAAGGGGCCAAGGGCGCAACCAATGGATTAGTGAGTCGGGAAAGAACGCGATGTTCTCTGTTTTTATACGCTTACCTCAGGATGTCCGAGAAAATATTTTTCTGTTGAATTTTGCCGTTTCGCTGGGCGTTCGTGCCGCGGTCCAAAAGAAACTTATTGGTCAACAGGTGGAAGTTAAATGGCCAAACGATGTTATGGTAGGCAATAAAAAGGTTGCAGGCATTCTAATTGAAAACACCTTCGGAGCTTGCGTGAATTCAATTGTTGGGGTTGGAGTTAATGTTAACCAAAATGAATTTGGAGAAATGTCGCGCGCAACATCCATTGCTTCGGTTTCCGGCAACACCTCTGATATTGATGAGTTTATAATGGATTGTCTGGAGTACGTCGAAAAGTATATCAACCTGATGCTTAACCAAACACATTTGCAACAAATCAGACAACTATACGTATCACAACTGTACAAACTGGACGAAACAGTTCAAGTGGATGGTAAAGACCATAAAGTACTTGATGTAGATGCTGAAGGGAAGCTGATTTTACGAGGTGAGAGCGGTAAACAAGTGGCAATCACACATAACGAAAAGAAAATCGAATGGACTTAGTAGTTGATATTGGGAATACCTATGTGAAAGCGGCGCTTTTTGAGAATAATGGGATCCACAAGGTGTTTCGAGCGGACGATGCATTTGACGACCTCTCACTCAAGTTGAAATCTTACGACATCGAGCGAATGATTGTGAGCTCAACACGAGACAATGTTCAGGAGGTAGGTGCATTTTGGTCCGACCGATTTCCTGTGATCGTCCTAGATCACAAGCTCCCTTTGCCAATCCAGATCGCATATAAAACTCCTGAAACGCTAGGTAAAGATCGTGTTGCTGCATGTGTAGGTGCCAGGTTCTTGCATCCTCAAGGGCCGTTACTCTCGATTGATATCGGGACGTGTATCACCTACGATATACTAACCGCTGATGATCAGTATTTGGGTGGGAGCATCAGCCCCGGAATAGAGCTGAGATATAGGGCGATGCACGAGTTTACCGCAGCTCTGCCTCTAGTGGACCATCGTGAGGTTAATCATCCATATGGTTACGATACAACCACCAGTTTGTCTACCGGCGTCATACTGGGAATTACTGAGGAGATAGAAGGCCGAATTTCAAGATATGAAGCCATGTTTACAGAGCTCAAAACCATTCTCACCGGAGGAGATGCCAGATATTTTGTCAATCATGTTAAAAAGAAGATATTCGCGAACCAAAATTTGGTGCTCATTGGGCTTCACAAAATCCTTAAATATAACTCCTAAGGCCTTATTCAGATTAACCTCTTTGACCATCGCGATAGTCGTTGGCGGAATGAGCGGTTATGGCCAAAGTTCTCCTTTCACGTTGGGGACTCTCGGTTTGCTTCAATCTGAGGGTTTTACCCAACACCAGTTGATGGGTGGCTTATCTTCCAGTTTGGCAGACGAAGGTGATTTTACCTTAGTTAATCCGGCGAGTTTGGCCAGTCTGAAGTATACAAGCTTGCAAACCGGAAGCTACTTCAATTTTATTGAGCAAGAATCGGCCACAAAGCGCAGAACAGATAGAGACGGAGATTTTGGAGGCCTGGCCTTGGCATTTCCAATTTCGTTGAAACACAATCTTGGCTTTGGCGCAGGTTTAACTCGTTACACCGATTTGAACTACCTCATCATTAATGAAACGGAGGAGTATGGGAATGATGTTCGGAATGTTTTTGCAGGAAATGGTGGAATAAATCAGTTTAGTTTTGGTTTGGGGTATCAACCTATCAAAGGATTATCCATTGGTCTTCGTGCAGGATTCCTGTCCGGCAGTATCGAAACTTCAGAAGACAAGCAGTTCCCGGATAACAAGAATGTATTTAGTGTTCGCAAAATCTATACGGATTACTTCTCTGGAGTAAAGTACACTGTAGGTGTACAGTATGGTAGACAAGATTCGACCGGAAGATTCTTTCGCATTGGAGTAAACGGAAGTCCACTCACAAACGCCAATGTCGGTCGCGATGAGATTGTGACCACTTACAATGCCGCAGGTAACTATTTCATAGATACGTTGTCGCGACGAGAAGATGGTGGTTACGAACAGTCACTTCCAATGGATTACAGAGCCTCCCTAAGTGTGGGGAAGAAAGATATTTGGCTCATTGGTTTTGAGTATAACCATCAGGCGTGGTCCGAGGTGTCTCGAGAATCCAGTGCGAACTTTTTTGATGCACAGTCGTTTACCATCGGAGGTTACTGGCAATTAAAAAGTGAAAGAAAAACCCAGATGACTTCCTTCTCAGAACGAGCTAAGGATTATCTGGCAAGAACACGGATATATTATGGCGTCCAGCAACGCAACCTATATACCGGTGTTGTTAACCAAAAGGTAATGGAAACAAAACTCAGTTTGGGTTTAGGTTTGCCACTAACTCGATTCTACCGAACCGAGGGAGTGAAGAAGAGCTTTGTTTCGAGAATCAACGTTGGGGCGGAGTATACCATGAGAGGTTCAACTGATCCCGGAATGATTCAAGAAAACATTCTTGGCATCAAACTTGGTTTAACGTTTAACGACAAGTGGTTTAACAAACGCAAGTACAGATAAGAAAAGTAAAAACAGAGATATGAAGATGAAATTGAAAGTTACAAAGTTGATCCTGATTGCAGCCTTTGCCTTGATTGGTTCTGCAAGTGCATTCGCACAAAAAGATTGCGGTCCGAAATATGGATTGGATAGTGCACTGGGACAAAAGAATCTTGGGATGTTTAACCAGTACTTTAAGCAGAAAGATTACGTTCAAGCTTACGATTACTGGGTTTACCTATTTAACAACGCACCTTGTGCAAGTAAACGAATTACATTCAACGGAGCGTTTATCGCCAAAAACTATCTGGTGCATTTACAAAAAACCGATACCGCGGCTTTCAATGCGCGAAAAGATGGATTAATTGATACCATCTTATTGACATACGACAAACGTATCAAACACTGGGGAGGAGAATGGGACGTACGTGCGAAGCAAGCCGTTGATATGTACAAGCTTCGTCCAGACTTGAGAGACTCTGCCATGAAGCTTTATGCAATGAGTGTCGAGAAGTTAGGTAACTCAACAAATTACAAAACGGCGGTGTACTATATGCAAGCAGCCATTTCTGAGCACAAGTACAAACGTTACACATTGGATTCACTCTATGACTTGTACTTCCAGTTGCAGGACATCACAACGTATAACATCAAGAATCAAACTAAACCAAAGGAGATTAAGAAGTGGAATATTGTTGATACATCGCTTACGAAGATGATGAGACCGTACTTCACATGTGAGAAAATCGAAGAGTTCTTCAAAGCTCAGACCGATGCTGCTCCAAACGATATTGCCTTACTTAAGAAGGTTAGTGGTTTGTTAGAGTCTGCAAAATGTAACAGCTCTGATTACGCGTTGGATGTAGCCATTAAACTTTACGAGCTAGAGCCATCGTCTGAGTCTGCGGTCGTAATTGGTAAGACTTACCAAGCGAAAGAGCAAAACGACAAAGCGATTGAATGGTACGTAAAAGGGGTAGATGGTATTGCAGACTCTACAGAGCGTGAGCAGTTGTATCAACGAATGGCGGCAATTGAGTATGCTGCAGGAAAAGTTTCAAACGCTAAGAATTATGCTCAGAAAGCAGTAGCCATCAACCCAAATAACGGTGCAGCTCACTTGATTATCGCAGGTTGCTATGCAAAAAGTAGAGGTGCATGTTCTAGTGATGGAATTGATGGGTTAAGTGTTTACTGGGCGGCATACGATAGAGCCTTGAAAGCAAAAACGGTTGACCCAAGTGTTACGGAACAAGCAAATAAGTTGATGAATTCATACGCGGCTTCATTTGTGAAGAGCGAAGATGCATTCTTCAAGAGTTTCCCGGTAGCTGAGGGAGGAACTTACAAAGTTCCTTGTCTGGGAGTTCCAACAACGGTTAGATTCCGTAAATAATCGAAAAATGAAATTTCAAAGCCGGTGGTCTAAGCTTTTTATGTTGATGCTGATCACCGGCTTTTTTGTGCAATGTCGTAAGGCCGAAGACAAGAAGAACTATCAAGAATACTTGGAGCAGGCCGAAGACTTGAGCCTTGAGCGCGTAGAAAATGTAACTATAAACTATACCGATAGTGCAGTACTTCGTGCGACTATCAACGCCCCCGTAATGATTCGATACCCGGAGCGAGATGAGCCTTACACCGAGATGCCAGAAGGTTTGCTGGCTAAGTTTTTCAAGCCGGATGGAACCGAGGACAGTCGCCTATCTGCAGCTTATGGTATTAATTACGAGTCAAAGAAGCTTATCAAGCTTACAGACTCGGTAAGGGTAGTAAACAAAGAAGGAGAGGAGTTGAAAAGCGAAGAGCTCTTTTGGGACCAAAAGAAAAAGAAAATCTATACCAATAAATTTGTGCGTATTATTCGCAACGGAGAAACACTGCGAGGCGATGGTTTCGAGAGTAATGAGAATTTCACTAAATATCGTATTCTTAAACCTGCCGGGCCGATTTCAATCGATACAGACCTAGAAGATATAAATGAAGAGAATTAATCGCATCATACAAATCGTTTGGATGATTGTAGGAGCAGTCGCTCTAGTAGAGGCTTTTATTGAGTTTCAGAAAAACGGAATGGGCACACGTGTTTATATCCTGTTTGGCGCATTTGTAGTGGCACTCGTCATGTATTCATTGCGCCGCCGTCAGGGGCGTTCCATGAAGTAAGCTAGACTTAAAATAATTTGGTTAGTTCACTTAGAACTCGGTTTGCTTCTTTGTAGCCAACTTCAATCAATTGGGGAGTTTGATCGGTCTTAATAAGATTAAACTCAGCTAAATTAGGTGCGACTAGAATATCGGCTTCATCGTGCATCTTGCGTGACGCGTTCGACAACGTGAAGTGAAAACTGTTGATCAAAACATCCATAATGTTGGTGGGCTTTTGGATCCCACGCTTGGCGTTTAGATCCACTGCGATAATTATATCGGCACCCTTGCTAAGTAGCGGGCTGATGGGCAAATTCTCAACAATCCCACCATCAACCAATAACCCGCCATTTAGTTGGATTGGTTTAAATATTCCTGGTATACAGGTGCTCGCTAAAACTGCATCTGCGACAGAGCCTTTCTCAATCACCACCTTGCTCCCAGAACTTATGTCAGTTGCTATAATTGACAATGGAATTTTTGCATCTTGGAACTGTGCATCGCCTATGTGTTTTTTGAGCAAGTTTTTCATCTTGCGATTTGAAAACAAAGCAAATGTGGAAACAGAGAAGGTTGATATGTCTCTCCACGATAAGGCCGTGGCTACGCGCTCTACTTCGTCAATATCTTGATTAAAAGCGTATAAGCTACCTACCAACGCCCCAACACTCGTTCCGCTGATGCAATCAATCGTAACATCATGCTCGCGAAGTGCTTTTAGCACACCAATATGGGCTCCTCCGAGTGCAACCCCTCCGCTTAATGCTAAACCTACAGTTTTTCGTTTGGTACTTGCCATTGGCGCAAAGAACGCTTAAGACGTTTCAACGTCCAAAAGTCCTATTCCTTTAGTCCGTCATAAATTTCATATCCCAGTTCACGCTGAATTATGTCGATATGGTGTTCTACATGGTAGGTGGAGGCAATCATGAACTCTCGATACGACACCAAGCCTAAATGAGGGTGCCACAATTTGTACCATCGCTGCCAGCGGATAGGTATGTAATTGAACTTGCGCGCAATGCGCTTTATTCGCCTTCTGTAGCGCTTGATGTATTCATGTTTGTTCCGTTGATGTAAGACTTGAGGGCTGGTTAAAAAAGGGTGTTTAACTCCTTTGCTCAGTGCTTTTTCGTAGCGCTTAGAAACTGCGGTAAAGTTCAATTCTCGTTTGAGTGGAATTATGCTAATTATAACTCGGAATAAAAAAGGCAAACGAAATCTTCGTCGGAACAGACTTGCCCACTTTGAAACATGGAGAAAATGCTGTCCTGCTGACCATCGATTCGATAGTCGTTTTTCAAAATCTTCGGCATCCAATTGATCAATCACGTCTGAAAGCTTACGATGACTCTCCACAAATCGGATCACTACCTCGTCTTCGGACATGCTCCAAATCTATTATTTTTAGTGCTACGATGGGAGGACGAACAACTACATAAGGAGTTTATCGAGTTTTGATTGAGAGTGCACCGAATGGGCATTTCTCTACTTGTGCAATGATGTCATCTTTGCTGGCGCCATCGGATTTAATCCATGGCCTTTCGCGGGGCTGGAATACTTCTTTCAGTCCGCGCGCACAAATCCCGGAGTGGATGCATTTGTCGGATTGCCACAGAATTTCGATGTCGTCTTTCGGATAAGTTTTCATGTTTGGAAGTTACGCTTTATTTGATGACTGACTTCTAGTATGAGTTTTGAGAATGCGCTGTTTTTCTTCTTGAACCTTCTCGTTTCTTCGATGTCCCCAAATCTTTGCCCGAGCCTTTTTGCCTGCTTCCGCCAAATCAACCACAGGTTCTGGGTAATCTTTCCCAATTCGTAATCCATATAGTTCTTGCTCTAAAGAAGTCATCAACCACGGTTCGTGAATGAATTCAGCGGGGATATCACGAAGATCCGTGACCCACTTTTTTATGAACTCACCTGCAGGGTCGTGATCTTTTGACTGCTTCACCGGGTTGTACATTCGAATCGTGTTTATGCCTGTAGTGCCGGCTTGCATTTGAAACTGCGGATAGTGAATGCCCGGTTCGTAATCTAAGAATAACGATGCTAAATAGTGGGCTCCATTTTTCCATGAATGATCGAAGTGGTGACAAAGCACAGAGACAAGCATCGCTCTCATCCTAAAGTTAATCCAACCAGTATGTATTAAACAACGCATGCATGCATCTACCAATGGGAATCCGGTGTTACCCGTCTTCCATGCTTCTAACAGTTGTGGGTTATTCGAATAGTCTAATGATTCGTAGCCTCTGTTTACACAAATTGTTTCGTAGGAGCACTCCACTTCAAACTTTTGTATGAAGTGACAATGCCACTTCAATCGAGTAGTTATCCCGGAAAACGCCCGCTTGTTTGTGCTGTAATTAGGATGATTCTTTATGTGTTGATAGGCTTGTTTTATGGATATATTACCCCAAGCCAAGTAAGGCGAAATTCGTCCGCATGAAGTTCTGCTATTGTTGGGCTTTGATATGTGCTTGTGATAATTGAAACCGCGTTCTTTTGTGAATGATTCTAGGTAAGCCCATGCTTTCTTCTCACCACCGGGTTGAAATTCTTTGGACTGTCGTGAAAGGTGAATTTTTTGGTCATGGCTTATCTCAAATGGATTTGATATTCCTATATCCCGCTGATACTTGTACTGATTTTTAATGATTGGGTTACTCATGGTTGTAAACCATGCTTTGTCCCATCCATCACGATTTTTGATTCCTCTTATGACACCGTTTTGCTGATATTCGGTCCAACTGACGCCGTTGTGGTATAGCAGTTGTTTAACCCGCTTATCGCGGTCCCATGTAATTTGTGTACCGGATTCTTCATGACTAAACACATGATTGACTCTAAACTCATGAAGAAACCATCGGAAAACGGTTTCGGCGTCTTCCCAACATATAACAACCGGAATGTTGTGTTTAGCAAGAGAATCTCGAATCTCTGATAGACTTTGGTACACGAAACGCAGGTGTCGTTCAGAAATATCAGGTTGGGAGATTAGAGTGGGCTCAAAACAATATAGTGCTATAAATGGCAGGGAACTCTCATTCGCACTGTGAAATGGGATGTGGTCTTGAATGCGGATGTCTCGTTTGAGCCAAACTATGTTCAGTTCTTTTTTTTCCATCGATTAGAGTCCCTAACAATTTGAGTCGGAATAGAGTTTTGGTTGACTATCCGTTCCTAAACTCATTCAAGCGCTTGGTAAATCCTCACAGGTGAAATAGTCTATCTATCATTAACGTTGTCCTATGAAATATAATTGGATCATAATTTTACTTATCGCAGCTGTCGGTTGTGCAAAAAATGAGTCTCCAGATATTGAGGGGACATGGGAAATGCACAGCGTTATTCAGAACGGACTTGACGTCACTAAGGAACACAATCCGCAAAGCGATCGATACATTTCTTTTGGCCCAGATGATAGTTTTGATAGTGGAGGAAGTCCTTATGGTTCGAACACAGGTAGGTATACCTTTGACTAAAAAAGTTCGACATTATTTTTAGATAGCGATGCAGGGGAACAAGATGATAGTCGATGGAGGATTTCATTCCGAAGTGATACGATGCATTGGTCTGGTTTGGGGTCTCAGTGGGCAGAGGGCTTTGAAATCGTACAAGTGCGCAGGAACCACTAATCCAATTTCTTTAGCTTCAATTCCACCCGCCGTATAACCAGTAACCCTCCGACAATCATCAAGCTCAAATAAAAGATGACACCAATAATTTCAGGGATTTCCGAGTTGATTAAGCCAAAAACTGAGGTGGCCGTAAATGCTAAGCCAAATCGAACGAGCAACTTGCCGCTGTATGTTTGTGCAAAATCCCACTTAGACTGCGACGACATAGAACGTCGCGTTCTATAACCGTAAATTGAGTTGATCTTTTTTGGTGGCTTCAACCACAATAGTATTCCCGCTAGCGCAAATATTGGCCCGACAAGTAGAGGAAGGGCAATCACAATTCGTCTTCAATTAGAACACCCATTTTTCCCATTTGGTAGTCCCGCATGGCCTCCAAGATTTGAGTCTCATTGTTCATGACAAAAGGGCCCTGTTTTGCTACTTTTTCATTTAATGGTGTACCTGAAAGAAGGATAAATTCACCATTTGAATTACTGCTAAATTCAATTGCGCCTGGTCCGCTGAAAACAACAAGTTCTTGCGGATTTACTGGGCCGTAGCCACTTATTTTGATGCTCCCTTTTATATTGTATAGACAAACATTGTGTTCGTCTGGTAAGTCGTAGGTTATACTACCGTCTTGAGTATGCGATGTCCACAGTATTGTAAGTTCACTTTGGGTGTTGGCTGGGCCTTGAACGGAATCGAATGTGCCACTGACAACTTTGGTCTTTATTTTTCTGTCGGCAGATAAATGAGCTGGGAATGCATCAGACTGAATGTTTTGATAGGAAGGGATTGACATTTTCTTGTCCGACGGACTGTTAATCCAGATTTGAACAAACTCTTGATGTAGCTTTTCTTCTATTGTTCGTTCTGAAGGCCGTTCACTGTGAATTATACCCGCTCCGGCATGCATCCATTGGATGTCTCCGGGCACTGCGACAGCAGAGTTTCCACGACTATCCCGGTGGTGTACCTCGCCTTGAAGAACAAAGGTTACCGGACTAAATCCACGATGAGGATGAGGACCAACACCTTGAATACGGGCAGGTCTATCGAACAAAGGTTTAACTGTTGCATGGTGGATTAGCAGCACTGGATCAACCTGGTCAACATGGGCTGTTGGTAACGATTGGTAAACAGGGAAGCCATCCATGTTAATACGTTCCGCGGGAATCAGATGTTTTACTTTACGCAACATGTGTAGTCAACAATTAAGTGTGAGTGTCGTTTGATTTATATTCTGCTCTGATAGGTGAACAAGTCGTAGTACCTGCCTTTTTTAGCAATAAGCTCATCGTGGTTTCCACGCTCCGCGATTGAACCTTCTTCAATAACAAGAATTTGATCCGCCTTGCGAATGGTACTCAATCTGTGCGCAATCACAAAAGTGGTGCGGTTGTGCATGAGTTCTTCCAAACTTTTTTGAATATACATTTCACTTTCTGTGTCAAGGTTGGATGTGGCTTCATCTAGAATGATAATCTTGGGGTCCGCCAATAGTGCTCGAGCGATTGATACCCGCTGGCGCTGACCACCGGAGAGTTTTACACCTCGCTCACCTATTACCGTATCAAGACCTTCTTCGAATTTGTCTGTAAATTCATCCACATAAGCACCTTTCACCGCATCCATTAGCTCCTGTTCCGTGGCATCCGGCCTAGGGAAGAGGATGTTTTCGCGGATTGTTCCCTCGAATAGGAAGTCGTCTTGTAGAACAACACCAAGGTGCTTGCGATAGCTCGTCAACTCAACTTTTGATAAGTCTTTCCCGTCAACCTGAACTAATCCACTATCGGGCGACATATAGCTTGCAGCTAAACTAGCTATAGTGGACTTACCGGATCCCGAACTTCCAACCAAGGCGGTAACACTGCCTTGCGGTGCTTCAAAGCTGATATGGTGTAAAACTTCTTTGCCTTCCTCATAACTAAACGATACGTCGTCGAAGATAATGTCGCCTTTCACATCGGGTAGAACAACTGTTCTGTTGCTTGGATCATTTTCATTTTCCATTTGCATGATTTCCTCGGTTCTGTCCAGGCCTGCAAATGCCTCAGTAAGTTGACTCCCAATGTTGCTCATCTGAACAATTGGAGTGATCATAAAACCTAGATACAGCGTGAATGCTAAAAAGTCTCCAAAGGTCATTTGGCCTTGAATAATGAAATATCCTCCAATCCCCATTATACCAACACTTGCCAACCCCAGGAGAAAAGTAGCAGAACTGGTCACGAGTGCTGTCGCGGTTAAGCTCGATTTAACGTTTTCGAAAAGACGTCTTGCTCCATCTTCAAATGTGTCGTTCTCTTGTTGTTCGGCGTTGAAACCTTTGATTACACGAATGCCGTTTAGCGTTTCGGTTAATCTGCCTGTGACTTCGGCATTGAGCTTTCCACGGGTTCTAAAGATTGGTCGGATTCGGCCAAAAGCCTTTAGTGCAATTAATGCGAAAATGGCAACCGGGACAAGCACGAACAAAGTCATCATCGCATTAATGCGAATAAGGAGAATCAGCGATATGATGGCTGTCAAACTTCCGCCAATCAGTTGTACCAAACCTGTACCTACTAAGTTGCGCACTCCTTCAACATCCGACATAATGCGGGATACCAAGCCACCGGATTTATTGTCGTCAAAATATCGGACCGGCAGAGCAAGAACCTTTTTCTGTACTCGTACACGTAATTCCGAAATTAGGAACTGCGCTTCAACAGATAGAATCCGCGTCAATAAAAACGACGTTATGGCTTGTAATGCGATGGCAATCACCACAACAATAAGGAGGGTTTTAAGCATAGGGATGTCGCTATTGGTTATAACGTCATCGATTAAATACTTACTTGCGCCGGGAAGCACCAAGCTAGCTAATCGGCTGATAATGATTAATATGAGTCCTATAGATAAGGTTTTTCTCCTAGGCCATATAATGTTGTTAAAAGCCCATTTGAAGGTGATGTTTTTTGAAGATGCCATACCTTGAAATGACGATAATCATTCCAAAATGAAAGGCTGCCAAACCGTCATTGATTAGAAGCGACCTGGGCAGTTGCAGTCTTTTTTGCCTTTGTATTTAACTGAGCGCTGAGAACCACAAGACGAAAGCGATAAGCTAAGCACTAGTCCGAGTGTGAAGAGTGTCAAAAGTCGTTTCGTTCGCATAGTTCGAAAATACAAAGTTACATGTAGCTTTGTCATCATAACGAAGAATAGTACTGTTCTATGATTAAACATGTGTTAGTTTTCTTGAAAGGTTTAGCTATGGGAGCGGCAGATGTTGTTCCGGGAGTATCTGGCGGTACAATCGCGTTCATCACAGGAATTTATGATCAGTTGTTGTCGTCTATCAATAGTTTGAATCTAAAGACGTTAAAGATGCTCAGAACCGATGGACTCAAAGCAACCTGGCAGCATGTAAATGGAACGTTTTTGGTGGCATTATTTGCAGGTATTGCCGTAAGCATATTCTCTCTGGCTCGGGTATTCAAGCATTTGCTTGAACATCATCCACATTTGGTTTGGGCTTTTTTCTTTGGTCTGGTCTTGGGCAGCATTTATTTGGTGAGCCGCATGGTTGGCAAGTGGAATGTGGCAACCGTAGCTGGGGCAATTGTTGGAACACTCATTAGTTATTATCTGACCATAATCCAGCCAGGCGGTGAAGCGACTGAATCTTGGTTTATCTTCTTAAGCGGAGCCATAGCCGTTTGTGCAATGATTTTACCGGGTGTGTCTGGTTCTTTCCTCTTGCTCATTTTAGGTGTGTACTACCCAATGCTCGATGCAGTATCAAATATGGATTTAGTGTTTATCGCACTGCTGGGTTCGGGTGCGGTAATTGGGATCTTGAGTTTTAGTCGATTCTTGAAATACGTATTAGACAACTACTACGATATGACTGTGGCGATACTCTTAGGTTTTCTTATTGGTTCGCTAAACAAACTTTGGCCTTGGAAAGAAACAATCAGTACTCGGTTGAACAGCCACGGTGTTGAGGTGCCATTTATACAGGAGAATATTTCACCTGTGGGTATTGAAAACCCTGAAACCGGATGGGTGACACTTTTGGTTCTTTCAGGGATTGTAATCATAGTTGTGTTAAGCAGATTTACACCGGATGAAGAGAAAAGTTGATTGCCAACTCGGCATCATAGGTAAGAGTTTAGATCATAGTTTCTCACCCGATTACTTCGCGCAGAAGCTTAAACATTCAAAACCCGGATTTTTTAGTTACGATAGATTTCCGCTCGCTTCTGTCCGGGAGGTGGAGCAGATATTTGCCATTAAAAATTTGTTGGGTTTCAATGTAACAATACCATTTAAGGAGTCCATAATTCCATACCTGGACCAACTTGATCCAACAGCAAAAGAAATTGGTGCCGTAAATACCGTTTATGTTCGAAATGGTGCTAAGCTAGGCTATAATACCGACGTGGTTGGGTTTGAAGCTACTGTAAGAAATCTGGGAATAAAGGAAGCATGCCTAGTTTTAGGATCTGGAGGAGCATCTAAGGCGGTTGAGTTTGTCCTTAGAAAGCAGAATCTGGGATGGAAAACTGTTTCTAGAAAACCGAACTTGAATCTAGTCGGTTATAGAAGTATTGATAAGCAAATGTTGATGGATTATCCCGTAATCATAAATACTACGCCTTTGGGAACTTGGCCGAGTGTTGAGCAAAAACCGGAGATACCGTATCGTTTGCTGGACAAGCATAACACCTTGATTGATCTCACATATAATCCTAGAGTAACTGCATTTCTGAAAGAGGGTCAGCAACGAGGTTGCTTGGTTCAGAATGGATTACAGATGTTAAAAGTCCAGGCAGATGCGTCATTTGATATATGGATGGGTCGGTCTGAATTATCTCAATTGCATTTATAAGTCAACTTTCGAAAATGAAAGAAGTATTTGAGTTTTTGTCTGGTCTGCAGTGGTGGGTTTACGTATTAGTTTTCCTGCTTTTGGTAGCGGTTTACGACGTGTTGATCAATCGCAAACATGCGATAAAACACAACTTCCCAATCGTAGGAAATATCCGGTATCTACTTGAGAAAATTGGTCCGGAAATGCGTCAATACATTGTAGCCAATAACCGGGAAGAATTACCGTTTAACCGAAGCGAGCGTTCTTGGATATATGCATCATCCAAGAAAGAAAACAATTACGAGGGATTCGGCACGGATAAAGACATACACGCTCCCAACTTCCACTTCATCAAGCCAAGTATGTTCGGTTATCAGATGGGGGAAGACCATCCAAACATGAAAGACAAAAGTTTTGTCCCATGTGCCAAGGTTATGGGGGAATTCAATAATCGCGAAAAGAAGTTTCGTCCTAGATCGGTAATCAATATATCGGCGATGAGCTATGGTTCTCTATCGGCTCGTGCGGTGGACTCATTAAACAAAGGGTCTCTTAAATCCGGATGTTTTCACAACACAGGCGAGGGAGGGCTCTCTTTGTACCACAGCAATGGTGCGGATGTGGTGTTCCAGTTTGGTACAGGATACTTTGGCGTCCGAAATGACGACGGTTCATTCTCGATGGATAAGTTGGAAAAGTTGGTTGAAAACAACCCTTTTGTACGAGCGATTGAAGTAAAACTTTCACAAGGCGCTAAACCCGGTAAAGGAGGAGTCTTGCCCGCGCCGAAGATAACGACAGAGATATCGCAAATCCGGCATGTACCTAAAGGCAAGGATGTAATATCACCATCATTTCATACAGCGTTTTCGGGTGTTTCAGAGATGTTGGATTTTATCGAAGAAATTGCTAAGCGTACTGGATTGCCTGTGGGCATTAAAGCAGCGGTTGGGCAGTTGGATCAGTGGGATGAGTTGGCCGATAAAATGATTGAACGAGGTCATGGGCCGGATTTCATTGCCATCGATGGTGGTGAAGGTGGTACAGGAGCCGCACCGCCAAGTTTTGCAGATCACATGGCACTGCCATTGTTTTATGGTTTTAGTGCGGTATATAAATTGTTTCGTGAAAAGGGAATTGCGGATCGCGTGGTCTGGATAGCCGCGGGAAAACTCGGGTTACCGGCGCAAGGTGCAAAAGCATTCGCGATGGGAGCAGATTTGATATACGTAGCGCGAGAAGCCATGATGAGTATTGGTTGTATTCAAGCTCAAGTGTGCCATACAAACCGTTGTCCAGCTGGAATAGCCACTCAAAACAAATGGTTGCAAGCTGGTATTGACGTTCCGTTAAAATCAGATCGTTTTGCCAATTATGCTAAAACCTACCGTAAAGAATTGCTTGAGTTAGCGATGGCTTCCGGTCATGAACATCCGAGTCAGTTTTCTATGCACGATATTGAAGTAAGCATGGGCGATTCGAATTACACCATTGGATTACATGAGTGCTTCAAATACGAAAAATCTGAGATTAACTACCCCGGTACAGCCCAGATTCTAGAATGTCCTTATCTTGGGACCATCCAAAACAACTGAACATGCAAAGTGGAAGAGTAAGCGCAATTCAAGCACATCGCCGAGGCCTTTGGCTCATACGTATTTGGCCTGCAATTGTTGCAGCCGTTCTGATTTCCGCTGCTAGTTACGGGGTGTTTTTTGGTGTGGTTCCGGTGCTTTGGTCCCTTGTTGGACTTGCAATCTACCTGCTGATTTGGTTTTTATGGTCTCTCTATTACACTCCACGTTGGCTAAATTGGATGGCGTTGCATTCTCATAACCCGAAAACCACTTATGAATTTGCCAGAACATCTTATCTGAAGACATGGAAGAAGCCTTTCTTGTTCTGGTCTGGTAAAAAGAAGAAAGCATACAAGCAGGCATTCGACGAACAAATGGCTGTAGTGCGTGCAAGCTATATTGAGGACGCCAAAGAGCGATACAAAGACAAACGGCCGATTGTTGTGCACTACCGGTTCGCCAATCTTGTTTGGATTTTATTATTCGAATTGATCCTGATGGCGGTTTTTGCATTGCTATTTGTAAACGAGACTCTTGTCGAGTTAAAAGTGCTGAGCGCTGTATTCTTTGGTATTGGCTTGCTTGGCGTATTTTATACGATTCGGTCGATATGGCGCAGGAATGTTACTGTGCTTGAGATCACTATTCATGGGATAACCATACAAGGACATCACTACGGTTGGGATGAGCTCGACCGAATTGATATC
>Ga0181568_10000988_pt1 | contig 26040 bp, 23 predicted proteins | sample 101ome_20_FD_133758 | JGI IMG/M metagenome (GOLD analysis project Ga0181568, IMG submission 133758) | Coastal salt marsh microbial communities from the Groves Creek Marsh, Skidaway Island, Georgia - 101404AT metaG (megahit assembly) | ecosystem: Environmental > Aquatic > Marine > Intertidal...
CAGTCAGTCAGTGGTGTTTGTTGAAAGACTCGACTGAGAGACGACGTGATGATTTCATTTCATTTCGCGTTTGCGCGACGGCAAAGAACGGAGCGAAACGCGCGCGCGCGTACCGATGAGCGCCGCTGGAACGATGCGAACGAGCGGATTTACCCTCGGAGGCGCCACCGCGGTGTCCGACCGACGACGATTGCGCGGGGCAGCGACGAGCGCGAGAAACCCGACGCATCGACAACATCGGGCGAGACGCGTCGTCCAAGTCTCGGCGAACGGGGCGAAGATCAAGGTGATCGGGTGCGGCGGTGGCGGTGGAAACGCGGTCAATCGCATGATTAGTAGCGGATTGCAGGTGCGTTGATGTCGTTCGAGCGAGACGTCGTCGTCGCGGTCGCGGTTCGTCGTCGTTCCGCTACTACACGCGAGAGGACTCACTCGCGAGACTTGTTTTTTTTTGAGCTGGCGAACCGCGTTTCATTTCATCACGAGGAAAGTGGCGGGAAAAAATGAGTGCAAAAAGTAGAGTTGCTCACGGCGATGCGATGCGATGCGATGCGATCACGACGACTGACGATGAAGAAATGAACTCGGGGTTTGGAAAACCAATCGTAGGGTGTTGAATTTTGGGCGGTGAACACGGATTCGCAAGCGCTCGTCAACTCGTTTGCGCCGAATAAGCTTCAAATCGGCGAACAGGTGACGCGTGGTTTGGGTACGGGTGGTAACCCCGAACTCGGTGAGATTGCGGCGAACGAAAGCCGGGAAAAGTTGACCCAAGCGGTCGTCGGTAGTGATCTCGTTTTTATCACCGCTGGTATGGGTGGTGGTACGGGTAGCGGTTCCGCGCCGGTTGTCGCCAAGCTGTCCCGCGAGAAGGGCATCCTCACTGTCGGTGTCGTAACGTATCCATTCTCTTTTGAAGGTCGCCGTCGCATTCAACAAGCCACAGAAGCCATTGAAGCACTCAGAGCTAACGTTGACACGCTGATTGTCATCCCGAACGACCGACTGCTCGATGTTGTCGAAGAGGGTACGGCTTTGCAAGAGGCGTTTTTGCTCGCCGACGACGTGTTGCGCCAAGGCGTTCAAGGTATCTCTGACATCATTACCATCCCAGGTCTTGTCAACGTAGATTTCGCCGATGTTCGCGCGGTGATGAAGGATAGCGGTACCGCCATGCTCGGTGTTGGCGTTGCTAGCGGTAAGAACCGTGCTGAGGAGGCGGCGCGAGCGGCGATGAGCGCTCCGCTCGTCGAGCACTCTATCGATCGCGCGACGGGTATCGTGTTCAACATTACTGGTGGTCCGGATTTGACCCTCATGGAAGTCAACACAGTTTCCGAAGTCGTCACTTCTCTCGCTGACCCGTCTGCGAACGTCATTTTCGGCTCTGTCGTCGACGAGAAACACGCGGGAGAGATTGCCGTCACCATCGTCGCCACGGGCTTCCAACCGGCTGGTCCGGGTGGACGCTTCCGCGAGCAATCTGCGCGAAGAGCTCCTCCGCAAAGACAAGAAGAAGAACCAGTGCCGGTGCCGCAGCCGCGTGAATCGAGATTGCCGTGGAACCGAGGCGGCGGTGCGAATGGCGAGCGACGCGGTGGCTTCATGCGTCGTTTCTAAATGCGATGTTTCGGTGTAATAAAAGTGACAGAAAGATTTAATTTGCAACAAGTTTCTTCGGTACCGAGTATGGTTCAAAAAGCGCGCTAAGAAACAACTATATATCTAAGTACATGTTTTTCCGTCTAGTCTCCCTTTGAAGTGGGCTTCTTTTCGTCTTCAGAGTCGCTCAGAGGCGGCTCGCCTTCGTCGCGTTGACGCAAAACTTTTCTTCGAAAGTGTCGCACCATGCCTTGAATCTTGTACGACCAGATCAAGTTAAGCACAAACCCGGCGCACGTGAGCGTAAAAAGCGTCACTCGCACGGACCACGGAATAAAGTTGTCTTCAACCGATCTAAGATCACCAATGAGAAGAATCAACGCGTAACCATACCCGATGATGCGCACCGCCACAAAGACCCACAGGAACATGACGCTAACGTAATATTCCAACCAGTTCCCAGCCACTACGCCTCGCGTGCTCATCCCCAGCGTATGCGCAATCTTATCAATGTACGGCAAAGTGCTATCCATCTCTCTCCACGATTTAATGAAGAATCTCAAGTTTAAAAACGGCGTCGAACACTCGCACGTGCACAACCAGCCCAGCATGTACGGGTACGCTCCGTACGCGTACGCCAGCAATGAAGCCGTAAAAAACCCGAGATGATGAATCAAAATGTCCACCCCACCCAGGTTTGGGTACTGTTCAATCACATGCAACAAATCGTATACGACGTAACTGAAAAACGCTATGGTGACAATCTCCACAAACCCAACAAACGACTCGTCCGCGTTTCCGTACAACGCCAATCGCTCCTGTTCACTCGCACCGTGCAAGTGATACACGATTCTCCAGCCAGCCCAAGACAAAAAGAAGGCGTGCACGAACGAAACCACATACGACGCAGCCGCTCGTTTATACGTCCGCTCTTTCTCGTCGTTTTCCGGTAGGTTCCGAAGGTAAAACTTTGAGATCTGAAACTGTCCTTCCCAGAGCAACACGCCCGCGAGCATCTTCATCCCAGAGCTCTCCACCGTCGGTTGCGCCGTCGGCGTCGTCGCTCGCAACGCGGACGACATCGCATCCTTCACGACGGACGACGCCGACGTCCACGTCGACGCGCGCGACATGTTCCTAACGCTCTCGCACCCGTCAGCGTCTGTCGACCAAAAGTACGAAAAGGTGTTGACGAGACTGGAGTGTTTCGTCTGAAGAATCGGACGACTTTGTATGGGTAAACAGTGGCAAAGGTGAGGAACAAGTGTCGCACCGACTCGTCCGAGTCGCGTCAAAGAGCGAGGCTAGGACGAGCGAGCGAGATGTCGGGATGGGAGGTGCGTTTGCGCGATTTCGAATGAAGACGAATCGAATCGAGCGGTTGGTTCGCGTGTGCGTGCGTGAGAGTGAGAGAAAAGAGCAGCGCGTCGTTGGTCGACGGTCGATGGCTGGCTGACTCCATCGGAGTCTCGAAATCCAACCAGGCGACCATCGCGTCATCGTCATCATCAGTCTGGAATTGACGAGCAAAGAGCGAGCGAGCGAGCGAGTGACAGAACTAACTTTTTGTTTCTTTCTTCTCGACGACGCAGGCGATGATTGATTCTTTGAGCGTGGTGACGGCGGCGGACGGGAGCGCGGCGGGGGCGCTCAGCGCGTGTGCCATCGGCGACCAAGTGGGCAACTTGTGGGGGCAGTCGGAACATTTTCCAGGGTTTAACGCCGAGGAGGCGTCCGCGCTTCAGGCGTTATTCGCCGATCCCGGGGCGAAAGCGAGTGAAGGTATCGTCGTCGGTGGGACGAGGTATGTTTTCTTGAATGGAGGAGACGACGACGGCGTCGTCCGCGGTAAGAAGGGCGCGCAACACGGCATCGTCGTCAAAAAAACTAAGACGGCGTTCGTGATCGCCATTCACGGGGATAACCTCGAGACCCGACAGGTGAGCGCGCACGTCGAGCAATTCGGCGATTATCTCGCGTCCCAGGGCATGTAACACAATAGAAAGAAGCGAATTGAAATGGACCATCGATCAACACACACACGAAGCGCGATTTCACCGATCGGTCGTCGACATCCAAGCTCATAAACGTCCTTTCCCCAACATTTGATCGGTACCTCTCTCTGTCGAAACCTCGCAGTGTTAGTGACGTGTTAGTGACGTCGTCGGCACACGAAGGCGCGAAGGACGTTCGCGATGATGACGACGACGACGCCATCGACGACGCGATGCGCGACGACGGCGACGAACTTTCGACGGGTGGGATGCAGTGCGCATCGCGTCGGACGAAACGCGACGACGGCGACGAGGAGAGCGACGACGAAAAAGATGGTGACGTTGTCTTCGTCGTCGTTTCGTGGCGTCGCGGTTGTCGGACGCGCGAGCGGTGAGGAATCCGGTTCGGGCGAGGAAGCGGCGAATAATGATACGCTGAGTAATTTGGACAAACTGCTCGGTGGCGCGGAGTTTGCGCCGAGCGAACAGGGCGGGGCGGATCCTCGACGAAGCGAGGAAGCGCCGGTGGTCAAGCCGAGAGCGGTGGACGCGGCTGCGGCGGAGGAGGCGTCGAAGGTTGCGAGAGATTTGGCGGCGGCGCAAGAGAGGATTCGACGCGAAAAGGCACAGATGCAAAGGAATAAGAGTAATTCGGCGCCGGAGGAGGAGTATGATTTCAGCGAGCGAGCCATTGCCGCTTTGGTTTATTTGCTTCCTCTTTTGGATTCGCTCAAGTATAGCAAATTCTTGCTTCTTCAGTTTCCTCTCGCTGGGCTCGCGTTGCTCCCGCTCAAACCGATCATTGAACTTTGGTTCAACCTTGGGTTTTTACAAATTATCGTCTTCTTCGCCACCTATCTCGGTGTCGTGCAAAATCAAAACATGAAGCGTTTCGTGCGCTTCAACGCGCAACAAGCGGTACTGTTGGATATTCTTCTCATCGTGCCAGACTTGTTGACGCGCACGTTTCAAGGCATCGACGGGTCTGGGCCCACGGGTGGGGCTGGGTTGCAAGCGGAAATCATCTTCTTCAACAGCGTCTTCCTCTTCACTTACATTTCCTGCCTCGTCGGTTCGGTGAGTTCCACCTTCGGGAAGGAGACCAAGCTTCCTCTCATTGGCGACGCCGCGGATATGCAACAACCCCGCTAGAATGATTAGGATTTGCATCGAGTAACGACTTCAATTTAGGACTTTGTCACACAAAACTATTACAAATCGCTCGCATCAAATCGCTACTTCTGTTGCGCCGCCCATTCATCCGACATGCGTTTCAATTGAAGCACCTTGTTGCTGAGTGCTGTGTATTCCATTTCCTTTTGTAGCAATCTGACCTTTATGGAGAGCGCTTCATTCTTTGCGCGCTCGGCAAGCAAGGCCGCTTGAATTGCGCGCTCCTTATGATTGGCCATTTGTCTGTGTATCGAGCAATCCACGTCGCTCTTCTTGTTTGTGTTTGGTTTCTGGACGAGCCGAACCGGTTGCAATTTTGTTTCACCGCCGTTGCCCGATTTGGAACGGACGTGCGCAAACAAGCGTACGCATCGTCCATCTGGTAGCTTGTAATCCCGCGCAACCATCATGTCAGAAGCCGTAGGCTTCTTCTTACTATTCTTCACGGCCAGTTGCTTTTGACTGTGCCTCACTACGTTGACTTTCCCCCGTTTCATTTCATCTATCGCCTTCACTGCGTCTCGTTCATTGATGTCTTGTCCTATTTTCTCGTTTCCATGTTTTTCCTGTGCGCCCTTGAAACAGCAACTCGTCGCGTACGCGCTAATCCTCGAATTCGGTTTCGTCATTCGCTTCGTTCGCTTGGACACGGGTACGACGACGGTTTTATTCGACACATCCGCTTCAAACGACCGTTTCATTGGAACCGGATTCTTTTCATCATTCGCTGCGTGCACGGCGCTCCTTCGCTTCTTCAACGGCACCTCGCACATCACCCGCTCGCGCGACGCACTCGGCGTCCCCACCGTCCTCTCTTCCATCGACTGCGCGATACACGTGTGATCACCTTCGTAATACGTTCTCACTTCTCCGTCACTCGTGACCCCGACTCGCTTCTTCGCCGGGCACCCGTCGTTCGTGCACCGGTAGTATGACCTTTGCTGCGAGACTTCGTTAGGCTTGTGCTTTTTGATGCTCTTTTCGCCGTATTTACGCCACGAATACGGTTCGGGCGCGTCGCGTCGCGCCGCTCCGTCGCATTCGACGCTGCGTCCGCGTTCGCTTTTCTCGTTCGTACCCGGCGCCGTCGTCGACATGACGAGTGAAGACGCGCGAAAGAGTGAAGACGCGACGGGTGTGTGCGTTTCAGAAAACGCCTAAAAACGGCTACAGGGAAGTTAAAGGGTCACATCTGACGACAAACTATTGTTGACAAGACACACGAGTGTTTGGGTAATTTTACAAATGGATGGCGGGAGCGATTAAATGTCAAGCATCTTTGATCTCTTCGTTGGCGCGGGACGGCGAGCGCCCTTGCTTCGGTCGCGCTTGCCGGAATCCGTCTTCTTTTCGATGAAACTGACTGTTTTCTCGCGCTTTCGTTTTGGTTTGGACGTCGACTTGCCGACGCCGGAAGCCTTCTCTCGAACTTCTCCCTTCATCTCGGCAAGGACTTGGTCGAAAGACAGACCACCAGGGCCGTAACCATCGCTGTCGCTATCACTCTCTGCGGCTTGCTCTTGCTCGTCGTCGTCGTCGTCGGAAGCAAACTTTTTAAGAGTTTCGTCGTCCAACGTGTCTCCCGCTTCGTCGTGAATGTCAACCTCCTCACTTCCCGATTCCTCGCCGTCCTCGCCCGGTTTATCACCACTATCTTCCTCCTCCTCTTCGTCTTCGGAAAGCTCTTCGCGCTTTCTTTTAGCCTTGTTGTCCCCGCCTTGTTCGTCTTCGCCCTCCTCGTCTTCTTCGTCCGCATCCGATGCGGGCTCGTCCTCATCTTCGGTGGCGTACTCTTGATCGTGACGATCTTCCTCGTCGAACAACCCGTGAGCTTGCGGCATTCTACGATGGACTTGCTTCATGGTGACTTCAGCGGCGGCGGATGCGAAACCTTGAGCCGTATCCTTCTCGGCGGTGGACGCCCCTTCTGAAACGTTGACGACAGTCTGCGAAGGACCGTCTGGCAGAGAAGGTGGCGAAGTAAACCAAGGAATGCGCCCACGCTGCCAGTCGTGTAGAATAGTTTTTGCAACTGCGTTCACGTCTTCTTCGCCTCCCTTCAGAAGCTTGCCGCTCATGCGCGCAATCTGACGCAAGAAATCATCTGGATCAGACCAACTTGGCACCTTGTACGCTCGACGGAGGTATTCGGGCTTGACTCGGGCGATGACGTCGGGTATGTGTTCCGAAGCATCGTCTAAGTTAGAAATACGTACGACACCCTTGAGAACGGAGTCTGTGTCTGTGTCTTCGGTGTCTTGGTACACAACACCGGGGCAGTCAATCAAGAAAATGCGTTTCGTCAAGTTGACGTACTGCCAAACCTTAGTTTCACCCGGGATCGGTGCCGTGATGCACACTCTCTTCGCCCGCAGAGCGTTAATGACTGAAGATTTACCAACGTTCGGGTATCCAACGAATCCAACCGAAACGTTTTGCTTGTCCATGCGTAGACGACTAAATTGTCGAAGGAGCGAAAGCACCGCACCTTTGCCAAACGGGTTGCTAACAGACGCGTGGAACGCGATAGTTGGGAACTCACGAGACAAAGTGTGTAACCAACGCTTTGTAACCCACGCTGGAACGAGATCAACCTTGTTCAGGAGTAGAATCATGTGCTTATGGCGCTTCATTGCGTCCTTCTTGAGATGTTGTTCGAGATGGTAGCATCGAGTTCCCATCGGGTCCCGCACGTCGAGAACCTGAATGATAACATCAGAAGAGTCCACCACCTTGTACAACTCACCCCAAATTCTCTTGGACTGACCCTTTTCGAACATGCCCGCCTTGGCTTCTGTTCTCACACCGTCGTCTTCTTTAACAAGGTCCCTGTCCGTCAACACGCCAGTCTCCACACCTTCCGTATAGATAGCTCCCATCTTCGACGCCGTGCTCACCATCGCCTCTAAGTTATCCATTGCCAGTTTCGGTTTCTTTCTCCGCTTGTTCGCCCCGAAAGTCTCCGAAAAAGAGCTCTGACTCAGTAAATTTACACGTCTCGCACGTCCTTTCTCCGGGTCCTTCAACAGCGACAGTGGAAGCTTCTTCTGCTTAATCAAAACCGTGTAACCGTCTTGACTCTTCGTTGCCATCTCTTCTCTAAACTCCTCCAACTGTTTCTGACCAATCACGCGCGTGTTACCGAACCATCGTCGATCCGGAATGATACGCGTCGACGGCAACTCTTTGCTCTGCAAATCCTGTTTGATGAGCTTCCCCTTCTTATCCCGTACCGCACGCTGCTTATACATCGCCAACCGCCGAACCGTCGCCGCCGAACGCTCGTGCGGGTTCATATTATTCGTTCTACCCACCACGCTCATCGAGTGTTTCGGCTTATCAGACTTGGCGCCCCCAGAGGACCCGCCGCCTTTACCGCCGCCGGCGGCTCGTTGTTTCTTCGTCATCGCGACTCGAGTTTTTACGAGACGCTGAGATCCACGCGCACGTCGATCGAGGGCGTCGACGCGTGATTGAGTCTAAATTAGATTCACTCGACGAACGCGCGACGGCGTCGTCGCCTTCGCGTGGGACTGACGCGTCTTCGTCCTCGTCCTCGTCGTTTGTCAGCGGCTTCGTCCAGTGTACACGAGACGTGTTGACGCGACCAAAATCGCCCATGATTTCCACGGTACAGTATTCTAGAATTTTTTAGTCTTAGTAAACTTAACAGACCCCTTTATGATAAATCTCCATTTGTCCGATCGCGCCGCGAACGCGCGCGCGGCGGCGGCACCGCGTGGACGCGAGACCGACACGTCCGAGCCGCGTGCACACGCCAGGACGATCGATTGACGCGCGCGCGCGAGAGAGAGAACGAAGAGAGATGGACAGTGAAGGCGCGGGATTGACTTGTCACACGGCGCCGGTGCGTGACGTAGAACGCGTGGTTGATTCCTGCGCAGGCGCGTCTGCTGGCTCTGTTTTTGTGTCGACTTTACGACTCGGTCGCGCGCGTCGACTCGGAACACGAGACGCGGTTTCGTTGAAGAGTTTGTGTAAAACTTTTGCGGTGACTGACTGACGAGCGCGTCGTGCGTGCGCGGGTGCGTTGAAACAGGGTGTCGTGTTTGACTCAATGGATGCGTTGAAGTTGCACTACAAGTCTGACTGGCACAGGTACAATCTTAAGCGCAACGTTGCGGGGCTTCCGGTGGTTGGGAAGGATTTGTTTGATCGCGTCATGCAACAAGCGGCGATTCAAGAGGCAGCGCAAAAGAAGAGATCGGAGGGCGGCACGGCAAAGGCTGGAACTGGGCACTTGAAGAGAAAGGATGAGCTTCCAAGAAGCGTGCTTCGAGCGCAACGCTTTGAGAAATGGGTCGAGGCGCACAAGGAGACGCTGGCAAAGGTTGATGCGTACATCGCTCGAGGGGAAGATGTTCCAGAAGAATTGTTAGATGAGATTTCACGTCGCAAAGGCGAACAAGACGACGATGAAGACGCGGACGAGTACGAAGGCGAGTGGGAAGAAATGGATGAAGACGAAGCGCAGGAAGCGCTTGCAAACATCGAGAGAGCGGCGCAAGAGGCAGAAAGTAGCGATGAAGACGACATGGATACGGACCAACCCACGTTTTCTATGGAAGAATTGACGAGCGGACCCGTCCGTTTGGCTGATAATGGCTACGAACTCATCATCATTGGTGCGGATGGTAAGGCAAAACGCATCGGTCCGAGAGAGTTCCGTCGGTACTACAAGCAAAACCATCGTCGACTGGACGACAGAGCTTCTGTCGTCGCCAACGCTCGCCAAATCGGCTTGCAAGTGTCCAACGAAGGCGTTCGTCGCGGTTCTGGTGGCGGCATCACTCGACGAGATTACCCGACGTTGCCGACGCAAATTTCCTTGGTCCATCGACGCGCCCAGCGCGCTTTGCGCAAATACCAAGGGGATCTCATGGTCATGGGTGGCAGCGCGAACAAAAAGTTCGACATGTCTGGCCGCAACGCCAAGACCAAGCTTCCCAAGGCGTGCCCATACTAACTCTTTAGTAGTCCATTTTAACGAGCAGAGATTTGTATAGCTTTTTTCATGTGGCGCCCACGCCCGTCTCGTCCCTCCTCAAGTGATTTGTCCTTGATTTTGTTTTGATGGTTGACTAATTACTTTTTCTCACACCCCGCCGCTCGAACAAGATGTCGAACGATCAGGTTCCGATAAACCCATTCTTGCGTTCCGACGCGCATACCGACGCGCGTCCAACGGTGACGACGACGGTGACGCCCGTGCCCGCCGTCGGCACTCCCGTGTACACGGTGCACTCGTTACCTCAAGAAACGAACGGACCAGCTCCCACGAGTGGGAACGAGCCGTGGTACTCGCGTTCGAGCAAACTCTTTACGATTTCCGGAATAGAAGTGCACGTCGCACCGCTGTTTTACATATACGCCGGGTTCTTGATGCTCATCAACGCGTTTTACGGCGCCTTATACTTTTTCCTAGCGGTTTGTGAGATGGCGATACTCTTTGGCACCGTGCTCGTGCACGAATTTGGTCATTGCTTTGCGACGCGTAGAGTCGGTGGGGAGGTGTCACACATTCTTTTGTGGCCTTTAGGGGGACTAGCCTACGTGAACTTGGATGGAACGAGCGCTAAGGGCGATCTTTGGGTCGCGATAGCTGGGCCGTTGACGCACGTGCCGATGTTTTTCGTGTGGTTTATCGCGTTTGCGGCGAGCGCAGGTAACACAAATTTGCTGCGAGGCACGGGCAAGTTCTTTCCAGAACTCATGCGAAGTGGATGCTGGATCAACATTTCGCTGTTTTTGTTCAACCTCTTCATCCCAGCGTATCCATTAGATGGTTCGCGAGTGTTGACGTCTCTGCTCGCCATGCTCTCAGTGAGCTTGAAGACAGCGGGTTGGGTTGTGATTTTCGTCTCAACCATCATGTCGATCGCGCTTCTCGCATTTGGGTTTATATACATCTCGTTCATGTCAGTTTTCATCGGCGCGTACACGTTGGGTGAGACGTACAAGCTCTACTCGTTGCACCGTTTGGATCGTCTTCAGGAGCACCCGACGTTTAAGAAGTATGACGAACTGACTCGCGGTGGTAGTTGGATGGCACAGGCAATTTAATATCCTAGGAAATCGACTTTAAAACATCGATTAAAGCGTGCGCTAATGTATCTAAATAATGTCGTCTTCTTCATCTTGTGAAGATTCTACGGATCCGTTCTTCTTGCGAGCTTGACGAGCCGCTCTTCGTGCCTCAAACTCGGCGAGACCTCTAGCTCGTTCCTCACGTCCGCTGCGCAGAGCGTCGGCCACGAGACCAGAAATGGTATCGGCTGAGCCAACGTGACGTAATCGTTGTAACTGCGCCTCGGAGAGGGAACCGTCGTTTCTTCTCATAAGATCCAACTGCTCGCGTTGCCACGCTCGAACTCTCGCAATGTCGACGCCGAGATAACTCGATCGTCTGGCGCGCATGTTCGCGTACATGTTCAACATGGAGATCCAGCTTTCCGGAATATAACTAATTTCTAGGTTCAACGCGTTCAACACTGTGCGATTTTCTTCGCTCAACGCTTCATCACGTATTTGTGCTCTGGTGCGCATCAACCAAACTCCGAGTGGCGAGCCGATCTGAGGCTCCTCGTATTCACCATACTCATCCATAAACTCTCTCAGAGCCTTTGCAAATTCGGTAAACTCGGTGTTTACGACGACATTTTCGATGGGTTCGTCATCGGTGTAGCGAATGCTGGATGTATCCGTCGCCTGCTTGACCGCTTCGTTGACGTCGAAAGCGATGCCCACTCGGCGGAGACGCGCCTCCTTTTCTGCATTCAGCTCTCCTTTGCGGTACGACTCCCGTTGTTCCTCAAGCCATGCACCGAGACCCGTCGATCCAGGTTCATAAGGTGGATTTGTGATGCCGTAATCCCGCTGGAATTCTATGAGTTCTTCAAAGGTTCGCTCCCAAACTCGCTTTTCCTTTTGCTTCGCTTCGAGCACCGTGACGTACTTGTCTTCGTCAAATCCGCCGCTATCAAGGAGGAACATTTGCTCCGTCGTCAGCGTCCCTCTCTTTCGAGACACGCGTTGATCGAGGACCCAATTTCGCATGCGATCGGTTGGTCTATTCTTTGGTCGACGGCCCGTGAAATTCTTCGTGCGGATGCGACCCTTGGAGCCACCATCCTTTGACTTCGTGCGAACAATGTACTCAATGTAACAATAGTTCCAAGAGTTTTCATCATCGTCTGGAATGACGGATAGGATGATTGGGAAACTTCGAATGATAGCGGCAATATCTTCTTTGCTGGCCCCAGCCTCGACCATGGCGCGCGTACACGGCACAATGTTTTGTTGTGCCAGACGCATGCGACGCTTATCGACCAAGGCGCGCCCTCGCTTAGTTGTTCGCCACGCCGCCGCCGCGCTTAACGCCGCAACGGCTTCGTCCGATGACAATCCGTACTCCTCCACCAGAAGTTCTTCTCCCGAACTCAGAGCCTTCTTTTGAATTTCACGATCGACGACGCGACGCTCCGCTCGTATCGACGGCAGGATCTCTTCTCCCCATCCGTCGCCTCGGCGTTCAAACACCCAGACCAACTCCGTCAAAGAGGAAGAAACCGGCCTGCGAGCCACTGGGGGAGGGGCACCACCACCGCGTTTCGATGGCGATTCACGCATTGGAGTCGGAGGCGCCGCTGGACGAGGCACGACGTTTGGTTCGGCGGTTTCAGCGTTCGGCATAGACTCGTTCGTCTCAACTTTCTCGCCCCGTCGCGTCTGACCACCCTTGCCTCGCCTCCCCGGGAACAACGCATCCCTTCTCGCCGCGATTCTCGCTTTGAGCTCCTCCTCGGGCGTCACCACTCGCTCTTCCCGTATCGCTTGGTCGTCCTGCGTGTTGTCCTCTAGATCTTCCAGCGCTAAACCGTCCTCATCCTCCAAACCTTCTCTGTCCACGTCCACATCCATGTCCGCTCTGCCTGGCCCTCGTCGTCCTCTCGACGCCCCCGATGCCCCCGAAGACGACGCTCCCGACGAAGACGCCCCGGCGTGAGTGATCACCGTCTCCCCACGAGTCCTCCCGTCTCCCGCAGACAACGCCGACGCCGCGTACGTCGTCTCAAAGACGCTCTTCTCTCGTAGTCTCAGTGAACGAAGGACGGGCGCTCCGAGCCTCCTTCGCGTCGCCCAACCCGATGGCGACGACGACGACGACGCGTGCGTTCCGCTCAACGAACGCATCGCACTCGACAACATCATCCCCTTCGTCGTCCGTCCGTCGTCTCAACCGCTTCGTGAACAACGCAATCGAAACTCGAGCTCTTTGTTTCTCCCTCTAAGACGATGACCCTCGATCTCTTCGTTCCGAAATCATCTTCAGCGTCATCTTCATAATCGTCGTCGTCGTCGTCGTAAACTTCTCGGGTTTACGTATCGGTAAACCGCGCGATGTGTACCAAACTACACCAGACGGCAAACAACGCGAGCGATGACGCGTCGTCAAAGTCGTCGTCGTCGTCTGAAGGAACCGATTCGATGAAATCCATCTTGTTTGTTTTAAAATGGATTTTGTGATGATCTTGACGAGTCATAAACCTTCGAATGCGACAAGGGGTGGGCGTTTTTTTGACATCCTTTGACAGGGCAAGCAAAGAAAGCGACTCTCGCACACTCCACGTTGACTCGAGTGCGCGACGCGTGCGACGCGCGACGGATCGCATGGGGGTGAGCGCGTCGAGGGATTCGTCGTCGACGATAAACGCGCGGGATGGGGCGCGGGATCATCATAACGCGAGGATACGGGTACGTGTGTGTTTGTTGTGTTGATGTTTTCTTTTTGAAAACGTTTCAACATCATCGTTCTTTTGACGTTTAAGACGTTCAAGACGATCGAGCGATCGACTGACGACGTGCGTTTTCTGTCATAGATTACGGCGCATTTGGTGCGAGAGCTGGAGCGGGTGAAACGCGGGGAAGCGGCGGCTACGAGTTCGAAGCTGGCGCCGGCGCCGGCGGCTTCTCTGCGAACGCCAGACGAGCGAACGCCGACGACGAGTGTTCGAAGAACGACCGCGCGAACGCCGCCGACGGGAACGACGCCGAAGAGTTTGTTTGCGCCCGCTGATTTGTTATCGGCGTCGGCGCAGGGCGGCGCGTCGACGACGACGCTATCTAAAAGACACCCGGATGCCGAGGAGGCGCTACGCGAGGCGAGACGCGTGGGCGACGCGTTGCTCAAACACGAGGCGAAAGAGATTGCCCTGATTGATACCTATGCGAAAGAGTTGGAAAAGGAAGAGAAAGATCCGTTTAGCGGTGCGCGGGAGCTTCCTTGCGGGGAAGAGGCGGGAAAAGTGCGGGCGTGTTACTCGGCGAACGCCGCGGATGCTTCGGCGTGTAGAGACGCCGTGGACGATTATAAAAAATGCGGTCGCGTCGCGCTCAGAAAGTTTGTCGCTCGTGAACCCGCCGCGGCGTAAGCTTTGCACGCCATTCCTCCCGTTTTCATTCTCGACGGCCCGTTTCTCTGCCGTCTCATCACATTAGCTTAGCTTGCAACGTGTAACAAGTATTCAACACCAACATCAGGTACGACACTCACCGTCGCGCACCCACTCCGATACGACTGTCCACGATGAGACTTCGAGCGTCGTCTGACAACGCACGCGCTCGACGACCGACGACGCTCCTCCTCGTCTTCGTCCTCGCCCTCGTCGCCCTCCCGACCCTCGTCGTTGCTGGTGGTTACGGAAGAAGCTCGCTCTATCACGAACTCAGACGCACGTACGGACTAGGTGGCCGCGAAGCGGATGCCGAACACGACGACCCGGCGACCGAGGAAGCGAACGCCCGCGCGGCGAACGAAGCGAAAGCGCGCGAGGACGCGGCGGAGAAACCAAAGGATCTATTCCACGTCGGTGCGGCGATGGATCATGAAGAATTGCGGAATCAGTTCGCGAAATTTCCAGACCATCACGATATCAATGCGCAGGTGCATCGAAGCGGGTTGACGGCGCTGAAACACGCGATTTTGGTTGGAAATGATACGTACGTGAAAACGGTGATCGAGCTTGGGGCGGATACGAACGCAAAGTTGTTCGGGGGTAAGGCGATTCACTTCAACGCCGGCGCGTGTGGCGTGCGAGGAAGCGTGTCAATCTTGCGAATTCTGTTGGAACATGGAGCGAACGTTACGGAGGAGAGCGATGAGGGGTACCAACCCGTACACATTGCGGCGAGAGGTTGGAAAAAGTATTGCAACGATTACATGACGGCGCTGTTGGAGTTTGACGACGTCGATCCGAATGCGCGACGCAGCGGAGGCAACTCGACGACGCCTCTGCACGAGGCAGCACAAAAGGCTTCGTTCCACATGGTTAAGATTCTCATCGATGCGGGCGGTGACGTGAACGCGCAAGATGGGAGCGGTGAAACGCCGCTGCACAAAGCTATTCGCGGCGATCACGCGCATGCCGCCTGGGGGTTGATACAACACGGGGCAGATATTTTCATCAAGAACAAACGCGGGCACGACATTGAAGCGTTGGCCAAGCTCATTCGAGCGCCGTACGACACGATGGAAATGATTCGAAAACACAAAGAGAGTTTGGAGGCAAAAAATCAAAAGGCTAAGGATGAGCTTTGAGGGTCCGACAAGGCTTGCGACGCTGTAATTTAAGAAATACACTCAAAAATGAAATTCTCAACAAATGTTCCTGCTAGTGTCGTCTAATGTTCTTTGGCGGTTCAAAGGGCAAGATGGGATTGTGCTCCGGCGTCGCGTCCGGGTCCTCCTTCCACATCTTGATCGTCTTATCGGCTTCGCACGTGATCAAACGCGAACCGGTGACGTCGAACGCGGACGCGTAAATGCCACATTCAGCTTCTAAAGAGCCCGGCTGAACAATGGCCTTCTCCTTCTGGAAACAGTGACCAGACTTGTAATCCCAGAAGCACATGCTACCGTCGTCCCCACCGCTCACGATGAGATCGTCGTCATTCATGGCGAGCGTGTTGACAATCGCCCGTTGTTGAGAGAGCATGTTGTGCAAGAAGTCACCGTGACAAGAAAACTTCTTAATATTATCTGCCGACGCTGAGACGAAGGCAAACTCCTTCTTATGCATCGCCATCGCGCGGACACCCTTCTTGTGATGCGTCAACGTTTGAATAGTTTTACCCATCGCCAAATCCCAGAGGCGAATGGTGCTATCGTAGGAGCTAGTGATGAGCTGCGGATTCTCGTCCTGGGCGAGAATGCAACCAACAGTGTTATCGTGACCACTGAGCGTGTACACCTCCTTCTTCGTACGCATGTCCCACACTCTACAGGCGCTATCGCGACCACCAGTCATGATGACGTCTAAAGTTGGGTGCATAGCGATGGAATAGACGCCAGACAAGTGACCGTGGTAGTTGCGAATCACCTTGTTGTATTCCAAGTCCCAGCACTTCACCTTTTTATCCATGCCGCAACTGAACATGTATGGGTGTCTCGGGCTCACCACGAGACCGGTGACCTGCTCGATGTGACCCGTCAAAGTGAGCTTAAGAGAACCGCTCGCTAAGTCCCAAACCTTGATCGTGCGATCAGCGCTACCGGTGACGAACCACTCGTTACCCGGATCCACGGCGACGGATCGAACCCAACCTTGATGTCCAGAAATGACCCGATACAGCTTCCAAGGCGCCCGCCACTCCGGTTCTGGCCACTGACTCGCCAAACGCTTCGCAATGTTTGCCCCAGTCGACGCGTTCGCGTGCTTACCAAAGATTGAAACCGGAAGATTTGCCTTGACGTCTTCGCCCTTGAACACCGACAACGCCTTGGACGGACCCGCTTTTCCACTATCGTCGCGCGCATCCTCATCATCCAACGCATCAATCATCGAAGCGATATCACTCGCTCCCTTTCTACGCTTCTTGTCCTCTCCATCGCGCTCTCTCACCGCGTCCTTCGCGTCACCACCTCTCGTCGTAGCGCCTCGCGCCGCTATGCCCTCTCCGCCTTTGAGCTCATTGTCCCTTGCCCACGCTCGAACCGTCGCGTACTCGTCCGCAATCTTCACTCCCAATCGCAATCGCGCCGCGCGTTCGATTCCATCGCTCCTCCCGTCGTCGTCGCCGTAGCCGCCGTGCATCCCGCTTCGCGTCGCTCCGCGAGACGACGGCCCGTCGCCGACCGCGCGATCAGCCCTCGCCCCACCGAGCGTCGCCGCCGCCACCGTCGCTCGGTCCTCACCGAAGAGCGCGTCAGCACGTCGAACGGACCGCGCCGCGAGCGCGTTCGCGAGCGCTTCCACCGCGTTCGCCGTCTTCGTCGGCATCGTCTTCGCGGTTGTTTATGTGGCGCGCGTCGACGTGATGCGCGCAATTCCACGAGCTTTGAGTGCTTCGTTAAGGAACATATGGGCAAACAGATAATGTAATTGACATGTGCTACGTCATGGTCATCGAGCGACGCGAATGCGATGGGAATTCTTCGCCACCCACTCTGCGAATTCAGGTGATTTCGCGAGCGCATCCATCGCTTGGTCGGTGTGAATCGCGGCGGAGGCGGCGCGTTCGTCCTCGGTGAGAAAACGCCCGTAGGCGCTGGCGGCGCTGCCGACGGGCGGGAGCGGAGACGCATCGTCAGCGTCGTTCGCGGTGGAGCTTCTGGATAGCCAATCCAAGTTGACGGCGCGTCTGATAAGACTGGGACTCTTTTTGGGAGTCTTATCGCGGGATTCGCGCTTGGGGGAGACGAGACGACGAGGTGGAGTCTTTGGATCTGGATCCATGGATTCCGGAAGCGGACGAGCTCGGGCTCGAAGTCCAAATGCATGTAAAACTCCTGGATCGTCGTCAAAGTCCTCTTCGGACTCTTCATCGCTCGGTTCGACGAGAAAATCATCTCCGAGCTGTCCCGTGCTGGATCGACGCACCAACCGCCCGGCTGCGTCGACGATGCGATCTGACGCTCTCGCCACTGGAGCGTACAGACAGTACGTCGCCGCGCATGCCACCATGGCGGTGCCGCACGGGGCGTCGTACGAGCTAAACTGTATCATCATGCATCCAATTGCACGAATGAACATTGTGACGAAAGATCGAACCGAACCGGCGACACCCCCTGTCGACGCGTCGAGCACGAAGGACTTGACAATCCATCTTCCGACGCCTGCCCCGAGAACAATCAAACCAAAGCCAGTGAGCGCACCGTAAAGCGCCCACGGATCCTCTGCAAAGACGGATTCGAAGCTTCTATTTGTATACCGCTGTTTTATCAAACCAACGGTGAGCTGAATCGGCTTCAAGGACATTTTGACGTACATGTCCATCACGGTTTGCCATTGTTCCGTCGGCACCAAGTAATACGTCGCCATGCCCGCTAGAGCCGCGGTACGCTTCATCATGCGTCCTCCCGGTATCGCTCTCGAAAATCTATGAATAACGATCAATGCTAACGCCAACGTTGATAACGTCATGGCGACGGTGTAGAAACAAGTCACAGAGCTCGCTACTCGAGGCGCTACGACCAAGAGTGCGATTCCGAGAAGCAATCGCGCCACCAGCTTTTGTTGAAACGCGCTCTTCGCCGACACCGCGTACTTGATCGCGCCCGACTTGTTCCGACAAATCGGTGTGATCAAGTACCCCATTTCATACGGACCAATGACCGTTCGCAACACGGGGATCATCTTACCGCCCACTGTCACTCCTCCTCGCTCGCCGACGGAGCGAGCGAATTTCCATTCCAAATTCGTCGCATTCGTCGTTGTGTTAAACGCCGTCACCGTCCACGCGTGATACAATACGCACTGCGACTGCGTGAACCCCCCTTTATCCATCACCGTAATCTACATCGCGAGAAAACGCGCGCGTCGTCAGTTTTTCTGCGATTATTGTCTCGATTCATTTCGTACCGTCGTCTCATCGAACAACCGTCTCACGTCCCATCGCGAGTGTCCCCTCACCGCGATCCCACTCGGCGCCCCCGCCGTTGCGTCCACCAAAACTGACGGTCCATCCACGTATATACTCGTCGGCGCACTTCCGTCTGTGTTTCAATCGATTGCAGCGCGATGTCAGTCTCGTTTTTGTCTCCACTTGGCACGTTGTCGTCATCGTCGTCGTTCCTCGTCGTCGTCGCTCTCCATCGACGCTCGCGACCCCACCCCGCTCGATCTGAACGGACCTCGCAATCTCAAAACCATATCATTCGCCCGTCCCGCGTCCCTTCGCGCGCTCGCAACGCTAGTGAGCGCGCACACCAGCGCGATGCGAGCGCACAGGGGAACAGAAACGCCGTGCGCGTGATGACGTCGCGTTCGCGCCCGTCGTGACGACATGAATACACGGAACGATCGATGACGGAGCGCGTCTGACTCCGAGAGTTGCACGTCACGCGACGATCGCAACGAGAGACGAGGTAATCGTCGTCGTCGCCGTCGCCGTCGTGTGCGGTTCGACTTCGCGACGAATCGAACGGACTCCTTCGAAAAAAGTGCAAATATCATACATTAGTTTTAAAGAAACTATATAACACTTATAATCATCACCAAAAGAGACACATCAAACAGATAAAATTGTAACTTAATTACGCAAAAACCCAGATGTCCGACCGTGACAACGTGAAAACAGATGAAATAATAATCCAGACGATCACGCGACGCGATGCTAACAACGCCGCAGACGCCGACGACGCGCCGACGGCGACGGCGACGACGCGAGAGAACGAACCGCGAACGGGTTCCCATCCACCAATCGCGACTCTGATCCGATGCGTGCGATGACGGCGGCGACGTCCACGGCGCGGTGTGCGACGACGAGAACGCGCGATGACGTTGGCGTCGAGTCGACTCGCGGACGACGCGCGTGCGTCGTCGTTCGGGCGACGCGAAAGGGTGCCGGCGACGCGCAGGTGCGAGTGATCGGTGCGGCGGTGGCGACGGCGACGGCGAGTGCGACGGTGGGCGGTGACGCGGCGCGTGCGGCAACGAACGAGTACGGGATCGACTGGGAGGAGATGATGAAGACGACGCCGCGTCAGGTTTCCGCAAAAGCGGTCGAAAGCGGTGCGGGATCCGAGCGCGGTGGGGCGCTGTCCAACCTCGCAGACGGTGGGGTGAGTGTGCCGGAGTTCAAGGTGCCGGAAAACATGCCGGAGATGAAGATGCCGGACTTAGGGAAGTTTGAGTTGCCAAGCGGGCTGGATAAGATCGAGGCGCCGAAGATGCCAGACTTTGGTTCTTTCAAGGTTCCGAGCGATCTCACGGATAAGATGAGCTCGTTGAAGGTGCCAGATGTGCCAAAGTTTGACGCGCCTAAATTAGATTCTTTCAAGATGCCCGAGGTGCCGAAGATGGACATGCCAAAGGTGAACGTTCCAACGCCGCCGACCCCACCGGTGCCCGTCGCTCCGCCTGCTCCAGTGGCGGCGCCTCCAGTCCCGGAACCCACTGCCGTGGCCCCGGCCTCGGTCAAGCCGGTCGAAGCCGTGACCGCCGCCGCGCCGAAGCCGCCGTCTCTTCCGGAATTACCCAAGGTTCCGGAGCTGCAGGTGCCGAAGATTCAAGTTGAGGTGCCGAAGTTTGAGGCGCCAGACATTGACTTAAGCGGCGCAACGTCCGCGCTCAATGACGCTACCGCGTCGTTGAATGCCGGCAAGGCGCAATTCGATAGCTCAATCAACGCCGGTCGTGATGCGTTCGAGGGTTCAGTCAAGGGTGCGACTGATGCGCTCGATGCGCTCCAGTCTGATGTCTACACGAGCGTCGGTAGCGGAGTCAGCTCTTCCCTTGATGCCTTCAAGGGCGTGTTGCCGTCCGAGTTTGCAAACCTTGTCGACTTAGCAAAGCAAGACAGCGACGTTGCGATCGCCGCGGTGATCGCCTTATTTTTGACCCCGCAGCTTTTGGGCGCCGTCGTGGGATCTCTTCGTGGGTATTCTGGCACGAAGCGTCCGGCATTCATCAACGAGCAACTCGAAAAGAACTCGCGCGCGTTTCTCATCGACACTCGCTCCTCGGAGGATCGCAAGGCAGATGGCGTGCCAGACTTGAGAAAGGGTGCGCGTAATAGAGGCGCCGCCATTGAAGTCACCGCGCTCGACGACGTGACGCGCCGAGCGACGGCGAACCCGCGAGCCGTGGAGTTGAGAATCGCTGGAGAGCGCGTGCAAAAGTTGACCAAGCGCGGCGGTCAAATTTACTTCATGGGTCCGGACGCGGCGGCGCTCGCCAAGCAGGTCCAATCCATGGGCGGTGGACGTAAATGCTTCACCGTGGAGGGTAACTTTGACGCCTGGAGATCCGTCGGATTGAAGATTCGTCGCAGTGGTTCGTACGAAAAGAACGTCCTCGACGCCGTCGGAGAAGGCACGTCTGATATCGCTCGCGCCGGATCGCAGTTTGTGCAGACACGCGTCGGCACGGCGCGAACCTCCGTCACCTCCAAGTACAACTCCTCCACGCCCTCCGAAAAGGCTGCCGTCCTCATCAGTTTCCTCGCCCTCGCGTACGCCGTCACCGAATACGAAAAGACGCTCGCCTTTATCGGCTTCATGGGTTTGTTCTGGTCTCTCTACAACAAGGTGGTTTCCTACGACTCGCCGCAAGCGCTCTTTGAAGACGTCTCCACCGCCTTATCCCCGGTGACCTCCATCGTCGGCGAAACCGCATCCATCGCCAGCGCTTCCGCCATGGATGCTGCCTCCTCTGCCGGCGCCCAGGCGCTCGACAAGGCAAAATCTTCCGGCGTGCAAGCTTTCGAACGCGCCAAGCAGTCGTCGGCTGATTTCCAAGTTTCCTCTCTCGCCGACTTGCCGGACCAATCTGAAGAAGAAGAAGAAGCGCGAGGCGAAGAAGACTCTACCGAATGAGCAAAGCGAACGAGTGATCGAGCAAACGGTAGCTCTGCCAAGAAGCGATAACTATGAAAAATCAACCAAACAGACAACTACAATGTTCATCTGCGAACAGTGTAATAGAGACGCAAATACAATCTAATCAGTCCATCAAATCGTCTTGAAACGTCAGACACCATCGCGCGCGCGCGGACGGAGCGAAAAAATGTCGTCGCCGTCACGACAACGACGACGACGCGCTGTGTCCACGGCGCGGCGCGGCGTTGCGTTCGTTTGTGTGTTACTATCGAGGACGTTTAGCGCAACAGCGGCAGCGATGCTGGAAGAGTCATCGTCATCTAGTGCGTCTTCGTCTTCGTCGTCTTCGTCGTCGTCGAGTTTGATGGAGGCACACGCTCAGACGTTGGAAGCACTTGTCGTCGCGCCGCGAGGAACGTTGAATGCAGAAACGCGGACGCGGACGTTGAAGACGTTGATGGAGGAAACGTCGCGAGCGCCAACGTTGGACGCGTTGAGAGAACGGGCGAAGGAGGACGCGGTCAGACGAGCTAGAACACGGGAGGAAGAGGGTAACGCGACGGAGACGACGGATGAAGAAGAAAAGAAATCCGAAACTGAAGAGTGGCGAATCGCGAGGGAATCGTTGTACGTGCTCTCGGCGCTCAAACACGTGGGATTGATTCGTAAAGAGTGGCTCGCGGGACACGCGGCGTACGAAAAGTTGACAGAGGGAGACGAAGATGGGTGGGAGAGGAGCGCGTTGGAACGAGCGGCGCTCATGGGTGATGCGTGGGCGCGCACGGCGCTCGGGCATAGGTTACTGAAGGGTTACGGCGGGTTTGCAAAGGATGAAGAGCAGGCGTTGACGCTCTTGCGAGACGTCGCGACGGAAGGCCTCGAAAGAGGACCGACGACGTACGAGCTCGAGTCTCCGTCCGGGGCGGAGTGGTTGCGGGATCGAGAGCGAGATGCTGGATGGGTATCGGAGAGCGTCGCCTCGAAAGCGATGGATCAACTCGCCATGGAATTGGACGCCGCGGCTCGAGGGGATGACGGAGCCCACGCTTTGCTCGGGTATCGGGCGTTGGTTGGCGGTCGCGGTCTCGATCAAGACGAGGGTGCCGCTTTTAGACACTTTGAAGAAGCTGCGCAACGCGCGGGTCTACCAGCAGCGCACTACAACCTCGGGTTCATGTACATGAACGGAATGGGTACTGAGCAGAATTACACGGCAGCGCGAGAGCATTTCCTTCATGCCGTCGCCACGGGTGGCATTGCGCCCGCGTACAACGGACTCGGCGTGCTCGCGTTCAATGGTTTAGTGGGGGAGCAAAATTACACAGAGGCCATGCACTTTTTCGAGAAAGCTTCCGAACTAGACGATCCCGATGGTTACTTCAACTTGGCCCAAATGTATCATTCGGGTCACGGCGTCGAGGCAAACGCGACGTACGCTTTGGAAATCATGGAGCGAGCTTCAGAGCTTGGGCATTGGCGTGCGCCTTACGAGCTCGGTATGACGTACTCCCAAGACGTGGTGATTCCAAAGAATGTCTCAAAGGCGGCAAATCTCTTCCACATCTTCATCGAAGAGAGATTCGAATGGGACAAAGAGAGAAACAACGCCATCGAAGAGGTGCTTCTTAACAGAAACGCGTGGGGCGCGCTCGTCCGATACGCCCTCGTCGCGTCTTTGGGGAGCGAGTCTGCGGCGAACAACGTCGTATGGCTACTTCGCAAGTCGAACGCGTACACGGAAGACGATAGATATGAGCTCGCCGCTCGCATGCTCAGAGAGATTATCGTGTGCTACAACTCGCCGGAAGCGCGCGTGGATCTCGGCGACATTTTGTCGGCGAGAAAAGCGCGACCGGATTTGATGTTCGATCTCGAGAAAAACTACGAACAAGTGGGCCCGAACGCATCCACGTACGACGTGTCTGCCGCCAATCACTACGCCGCGGCAGCCTTTAACGACAAGCCATATGCGGAAGCACTCGTGAACCTGGGATGGGCGCACTTTCTAGGCGCCGGAGTGACGGTGAACGCGTCGCGCAGCTTCGAATTGTTCGAAGCTGCCACCAACGCGTCCATCAACGCTTACGAAGCCACTCCATGCGTGATTGCCGCCGTGATAGCAAAGCTCTGGCTCTTGGCTGCCTCTCTATCTCTTCGTCTCAACTTGGGATCCTTACATCTACCCAGCGATCATTTCGCAGAGAAGCAATTGGCAAACATTCCATCCACTCGTGCAGCCATGTCCGTGGTCGAGGTGATTCGCGCCATCGAGGTTCTCGAACGTTATTTGTTATTCGGTCTCACCGCCGCGCTTGCCATCGTCATCGTCTACCGCGCGATGCTTCCTAGCCAATAGAAACCAAGAAGACGAACAAACTTTCATTTTTTAATGTCAAACGACGCTGATTGTTTAGAGTTCGCAAAATTCAACTCGTCGGCGTGTCAGGGAGTTGGATTTCATTGAATTCAATCAATTGATTGAATGCGATGAATTGAAACTTGCGAACTCTATGACTGTTTCTCATCATCATCATCATCATCATCATCATCATCAAGTGATTCCTCCCACAACACAAACCCACACACTCCCGCGCGCACACGAAATGCAAACGATCCGCGTGTGCGTCAACGTCCCACGTCGCACGACGTCCACGACGCCTCGTCGTTCGACGACGTCGTCTTCGGCGGCGCGACGAAACGCGCACGTTCTCTGCGCAGCTTCAAAAGGTCCCAACGCGAACGAAACGTCCACGACGGATGACGACGACGACGATTTCTTGAGGTTTTTAGAAGATTCAATGGATGGTAAATCAACCGGGGCGAGCGCGACCGACGGTTTAAACTGGGGTGGCGACATGACGGGGGATGAGCTGCGAAACATGGTGCTCAAGAGGTATGGGAAGTTGTACGACGCGCGCATCTGTCAGCGAAGAGATAGATTTAACAAGCTTCAGGTGTACTTGCAAATCATGTGGAAATTCTTGGGACAAAAGAGTTTCCCGTTGAGCGAGGCAGAGTACATCGAACAGACGGATGCCGTGGCGGAGGTGCTCACGGAGTGGGGAGTTGGAGACGTCGTTAGGACGGAGCTGCCACGTTGGCCAAAGTTTCCGAGGATGGACACGACGGGTGCAAACGCAGTGATGATTCCACTCGGTTTGGAGGATCTCGAAGAGGGCATTCCGGGCGTGGGTGACGATTAAGTAAAGATTGTTAGTTTGGTGGGGTGGTGCAAGCACTCGAGATACTGATGATGGTATTCACTCTTGTAACACACTTTGCTAAGAGAATGGAAACCGCTTGCCTTTTATCCGTTTGCTAACGCGAGCTTCTCATCCTCCCGCCTCTCTAATAGCGATCAAATCCTTGATTTTCGCCAGTCTGATGTACAGCGGTCGCAAGTGACTCTTGTCTTGCTTGGTCGTCTTCCTGCCGCAAGTGTGCGCGATGCGCAAATCAAAGCGCCTTAGACGCCTCTTCAGCGCGCTTTTGTCTACCCTCAGCTTTTCCAATCGCTCGTCTCCTCTCAGCGGTGCGTACAGCGTTTGCAAATTCTCCCCACAGACTCTATCCAGCTCAGCCGTGACGCTATCGAAATCCCCCAACCAATCCCTGACGATATCCGCGACGTGCGCTTCGAGCGCGTCCTCGGCGTCCGCGTCCTCCCTCGCCGTCGCCGTCTTTGTCTCCTCATCGCTCCGCACGCTCAACCCATTGAGCCTCTCGCCCAAAATCTTCACCTCTGTCCCACCTTTAACGACACCAGCGCGCGCGACGACATCGTTCGTCTTGACGGGAGCACCGTCAGTCTTTGTCGTGGCGTTTTCCTTACCCGCCGCGACGCCTCGCTTGGCTCGGTCGCGCGCAGCCGCCTCGTCCAACATCCTCCGCGCGTTCTCCACGCGAGCCGTCGCCATGCTTCAAACCAGACCACAAACGTTCCTCTAGTCGCACGACACGACACGACACGCGCGTCGGCGTCGTCGTCCGTTGGTTCGTCCGTTGGTCCGCCTTCTTCGTTCGTCTTCCAACGGTCGCTCGTTGAACGAATTTAACAACCCGTCGTCGGTGTCGTCTTGGTATTTCCACCACGCCACGTAACGATCGCCACGAATCGAAACAGGGAAAACGCCCGCGACGCGCTTCCGCGACGCTCGAGATCGGTAGCTCTCTGACAGAGAGACGACGATGCGCGCCGCCGCGTCGTCGTCTAAAGTGCACGGCGACTGCAAATTTGGTTTTCGCTTATGGACTTCATGTATGGTTATACAGTACAAAGTGTCTCTATTGCCATTTTTTTGAAAAGACTTTCAAATGTCCGAGTTCGCAGTCTTTGGGCGTTTCCATATGTGTATACAGTTTGTGACAAGACGAGGACGTGCGTTTCGTGCGTTTTCTTTGAGAAGTTTGAGTCAGTGTGAGACGCGTTCG
>Ga0181568_10000989_pt1 | contig 26034 bp, 22 predicted proteins | sample 101ome_20_FD_133758 | JGI IMG/M metagenome (GOLD analysis project Ga0181568, IMG submission 133758) | Coastal salt marsh microbial communities from the Groves Creek Marsh, Skidaway Island, Georgia - 101404AT metaG (megahit assembly) | ecosystem: Environmental > Aquatic > Marine > Intertidal...
AATTCATCAGAGCTTTGTCGGTATTATCCTGAGATTTAATGGATACTAAATAGGGTTCTTTTGATTCATAATCATGGTCGGCAGTAATCAAAAAAGAAATGGGATTTTCCAAAAAAAACCTAGCTTTTTGTGTCAGCTTTATAATACCATAGGCCTCTATCTCCTTAGTAGAGTAGCCATTAATCAGTAACTGTCTGAGCAATGCCAACCAAAATTTAGGACTCTTGTCTTTTCCCTTACCAAAAAAGGGTTTTTCATGTGTTTTGTGTGAAAGTATCAATGCATTCTTGGTACCAACCAATGTTTTTACAATTTCTTTTGATTTGTATTTTTCGTTTGTATCTAAAACAATTTGAATCAAAACCTTTAACTCTTTTCCTGCTTCAATCTTAGGTTTGGGATAACGCATGTTATCATCCATGTCTGCCCCATCACCTTTTTCAGAATCAAATTCTTCTCCAAAATAATGGAGTATAAACTTCCTTCTCGATACAGATGTTTCGGCGTAGGCTACCATTTCATTTAGAAGTGCAAACCCTACTTCCTGTTCAGCTAATGGTTTTCCAGACATAAATTTTTCCAATTTTTCTATGTCTTTGTAGGAATAAAAAGCCAAGCAATGCCCCTCTCCACCATCTCTCCCTGCCCTCCCAGTCTCTTGATAATAACTTTCAATACTTTTGGGAATGTCGTGATGAATTACAAACCTGACATCGGGCTTGTCTATACCCATACCAAATGCGATAGTAGCAACTATAACATCACAATCCTCCTTGAGAAACATATCTTGGTTTCTCACTCGAGTTTTAGAATCCAATCCAGCATGATAAGGCAAAGCATTCACACCATTGACCTGAAGCACTTCTGCTAATTCTTCTACTCTCTTTCTGGATAGACAATAGATAATTCCGGATTTGCCAATATTTCCCTTAACGAATTTGATGATATCGGTTTCAACCTTTTCAGTTTTTGATCTCACTTCATAATATAGATTTGGCCGATTAAAAGAGGATTTGAAAACTTTTGCATTGGTAATTTTCAAATTTTTAAGAATGTCCTCTTGAACTTTAGGAGTAGCAGTTGCGGTCAGTGCAATAATTGGAATTTTCTGTCCCATTTGATCCAAAATTGATCTTAAATTCCTGTATTCAGGTCTAAAATCATGACCCCATTCCGAAATACAATGAGCTTCATCTACTGCTAAAAACGAAATTTTAATCGTTTTAAAAAAATCAATGAATTCTTTCTTTGCTAAGGATTCAGGAGCTACAAACAAAAGTTTGGTCACACCATTCATCAAATCTTTTTTGACACGAAGAGTCTCGGTTTTATTTTGTGAAGAATTCAATACATGTGCAATTCCATTATCAGCAGAAATTCCCCTAATGGTATCTACTTGATTTTTCATCAGTGCAATAAGAGGGGAGACAACAAGTGCCGTACCTCGACAAAGTATTGCCGGTAACTGGTAACACAGAGATTTACCCCCACCTGTAGGCATAATAACAAAAGTGTCCATGCCATTAAGCAAGTTCTCAATAACAGGCTCCTGAAGACCTTTGAAACTCGAAAAACCGAAGAATTGTTTTAGAGATTTTTTTAAATCTTCTTGTTTCTCCAATGGGTAAGCTTTAGTTTTAAAAATTAGTTAAATTTGTAAATACAATATAGTTCTTTTAAAAAAAAAAAACTAATCAAAAATCACAAATTGAGCGAAACCTCAACAGTTACTCAAATTGCTTATAATACCATTAGCATTGAAATAGAATCTTTGAAATTATTGAATGAGTCTATTGATCATAATTTCAAAAAAGTCATTGAAATAATTCATGAATCTAAAGGAAAAGTAGTTCTTACAGGTGTGGGAAAAAGTGGAATAATAGCCATGAAAATTGCTGCAACTTTGAGTTCAACTGGAACACCCTCTTCCTACTTGCATGCATGCGATGCTTCACATGGAGATCTAGGTATGGTTCAAAAAAAAGATGTGGTTATAGGAATTTCTAAGAGTGGAAATTCAAGGGAGATAAAAGACCTTATACCTTTTTTAAAAAACAATGGCAACACCATAATAGGAATGACCGCCAATCCAAACTCTTTTCTGGGAAAGCAATCAGATTATCTTCTTTTTACACCGGTTGATCAGGAAGCTTGCCCATACGAATTGGCACCCACCACAAGCACCACAGTACAATTAGTTATGGGAGATGCACTGGCTATGAGTTTGATGGAATTGAACGATTTTAAACCTGATGACTTTGCCCAAATTCATCCCTCAGGAACCTTGGGTAAAAAGTTGAACCTTAGAGTAGCTGATTTATTGAACGATTCGAAAATCCCTAAAGTCTCTCTGAATTCTTCTCTAAAAGAGGTAATCTGTGAAATCTCAGAAAAAAGATTAGGGGCCACTGCAGTTGAAAAAAATGGGGATTTATGTGGATTGGTAACCGATGGTGATATCCGAAGAGTTTTTCAAAAACATGAAAATATTGCTAGACTGAAAGCAGCTGATATCATGACGAAAAATCCTATAAGTGTGGATGAAAATCTCTTGGCAATCGAAGCTTTAAAATTAATGCAAATCAAAAAAATTAATCACTTAGTTGTAATGGGAGGAAATCATACTTACCTTGGGATTGTACATCTTTTAGATTTTTTTAATGAGGGATTAAATGGATAAGAATCCTAATGAAATGTCTTTTTTAGATCACCTGGAGGAACTCAGATGGCATCTAATACGTTCTAGTTTGGCCATTTTAGTATTGGCCTCTGCGGCTTTTATAGCAAAAGATTTTATTTTTGACTTTATTATTTTTGGACCTAAAAAAATTGATTTTCCAACCTATAAATGGTTCTGTTATCTTTCTGAATCTTTCGGTCAAGGGGACAGCTTTTGTATCAATGAAATGCCTTTTAGAATTCAAAGCAGGACGGTGGCAGGTCAATTTTCTGCACATTTGTGGACTTCTATTTTGGCAGGTTTTATTTTAGCATTTCCCTATGTGATTTTTGAATTTTGGAAATTTGTAAGTCCTGGATTACTTGAAAACGAAAGAAAAAATGCAAAGGGCTTTATTTTCATATCCTCTATGCTTTTTTTTATTGGAATACTTTTTGGCTACTACATGGTTACTCCTCTATCCATTAACTTTCTGGGGAATTATACAGTCAGCAGCGAAGTATTCAATGATTTTGATTTAAGCAGTTATATAGGGCTACTAAGAGCATCTGTTTTGGCCAGTGGGCTAATTTTTGAATTACCCATCATTATTTATTTCCTTACAAAAGTAGGTATAGTAACCCCTCTATTTTTGAGTAAAAACCGAAAATTTGCTTTGGTGATTGTGTTGAGTTTGTCGGCAATAATCACACCTCCCGATATTGTAAGTCAAATCATTGTAAGTATCCCTCTACTAATTTTATACGAGGTAAGTATATTTATTTCAAAATTTACGTACAGTCGTATTGAAAAAGAAATGCAGCAAACCTCATCAGCAAAATGAAACTAAGTGCGCAAAATATCGAGAAATCCTATAAAGGTAGAAAAGTAGTAAAGGGGATTTCCATTTCGGTTAAACAAGGAGAAATTGTAGGCTTATTGGGTCCTAATGGTGCGGGTAAAACCACTTCTTTTTACATGATCGTAGGTTTGATCAAACCACAAGGGGGGAGTATACTTTTGGATGATACAGACATTACCTCCTTCCCCATGTATAAGAGGGCGCAAAATGGAATTGGCTATCTGGCTCAAGAGGCTTCTGTTTTCAGAAAGCTCAGTGTAGAAGACAATATTTTAAGTGTTTTACAACTCACTAAACTCTCAAAAAAGGAACAAAAAGAAAAAACAGATGCATTGCTGGAAGAATTTGGATTGACCCATATTCGAAACAATAGAGGAGATTTACTATCAGGTGGGGAAAGAAGAAGAACCGAAATTGCAAGAGCACTAGCTACAGACCCCAAATTTTTGCTTCTTGATGAACCTTTTGCAGGGGTTGATCCTGTTGCCGTGGAGGACATTCAAAAAATTGTTGCCCACTTAAAGAAAAAAAATATTGGTATACTCATTACCGACCATAATGTTCAAGAAACTCTAGCTATTACAGACAAAACCTTTTTAATGTTCGAAGGAAGCATTCTTAAAGCAGGAACTCCCGAGGAGTTGGCCAAAGATGAAATGGTTAGAAAAGTTTATTTAGGTAAGAATTTTGAATTGAGGAAAAAGAAATTGACGCTTTAATAAGCTATCAAGGTTATTAGAGAGAAGATCACCAATCAATAAGATTATAAACATAAAATAGAAAATATACCTTAAAAAAGCGGCATTTCAAAAAATAGATTAATGCAGGGTTTAATCCCCCATCTTGTAAAGACTATTCTTAATTAAATTCAAAAATAAATAGACAATTACTACCAAGCTAATTCCACCCAAACCAAAAAAGTAAATCAAAACAGGGGCTGCAACAACCAGTAACAACCTTGAAATCAAATCTATCAATCCAGTTTTCAGCGACTTAAATGAAAAAAGATGAAAATTAGCGTTCATTAGAAGAACAAATATCAGGGTCAAGAAAATCAAACCCGGGTTAGAGATTACAATCGGCCTCAAAAAAGAAAAATCAGAATGTTTTACCAATAAAGGGAGTGCACCAAAAAACATAGCCATGGCCGGGGTAGGAAGGCCAATAAAGTGATTTATTTTAGAACCATAGATATTGAATCGAGCCAATCTAAAAGCGGCTCCCAATGGAATTAAAAACCCAATAAAAACCCACGGAATAAACTCTACCATAGTATTAAGGGGCCAACCAATGAAAATCTCCAAAGGTTTGTTTCCAGCCATTACAAAAAGTTGTGCCAATATAATCCCTGGTGCTACTCCACAGGTAATCATATCTGCCATAGAATCCAATTGAATACCCAAATCACTCTCTACTTTCAGCAATCGGGCGAAAAGGCCATCCCAAACATCAAAAAAAACACCCACAAACAGAAAAACAAATGCTGTTTCAAATTGAAATATATAGGCAAAATAAATCGAAAAACAACCTGACAATAGGTTTAATGAAGTGAAAAAATGTGGAACTGATTTTTTAATCATTAGTTTTGTTAAACCAATTATTATTTCAATATTTTGGCAAATTAAGACTTGATTGAATAAGAAAAAAATAAGCAGACCGAAATTCTATGATTTTATACAAAAACCCAGTACTATTATCTATTTTTTCAGGAGTCTTACTTACTTTATCTTGGCCGGTTCAAGGGTTTTCATTTCTAATCTTCTTTAGTTTAATTCCTCTTTTTTTTGTTGAGGAGCAGATCACAAAGGGCAACTCGAAACGAAAAATAATACATTTGTTTGCCCTGAGTTATTTAGGGTTTTTTATATGGAATTTAGGAACTACTTGGTGGATTGTCAAATCATCTATCTTTGGAATGGCCTTTGCTATTTTGTGCAATTCCTCTTTTTATGCTATCCTGATAATGCTTTTTCATTGGTCCAAAAAACGACTTCCTTTGCGAACATCCTATATTTTTCTGGTTACCCTTTGGATTGCATTTGAGAAATTTCATTTAAAATGGGATTTTTCTTGGCCTTGGTTAAATCTTGGGAATGTATTTTCTGAAGATATACAATGGATACAATGGTATGAGTTTACGGGTACTTTTGGAGGTACTCTATGGATTTTATTGATCAATATTGGCATTTTTGAAGTTTTTAAAAATCATCCTCCCAGCTGGAAGAATACCCTTTGGGTTAAAAAAATGAGTCCTTGGTTGGTTGGTATTGCAATCCCCATTTCAATCTCCTTACTACTTTACCAAAGTGAGAAAGATCTGACCCCTACAACTGAAGTTTTGCTTCTGCAACCCAATATTGACCCTTACAACGAAAAGTATGATAATGAAAATAACTATTACTTTGACTTGTTGGTGCAAATGACTTCTGATCAAATCACAAATGAAACAAGATATATCTTTACCCCAGAAACCTATTTTGGGACTGGGTTCGGAACAGCTCTTGAAGAATTCAAAACGAGCATTTTACATCGTAAAATTGATTCCTTACTAGAAAAAAATCCCAACATACAGCTGATTACAGGAATTCAGTCCTATAATGTTTATAGAACCGAAAAGCCACCCTCACTTACGGCAAATTTGATCAGAGATGGAGTCTGGGTGGATTTTTACAACTCTGCACTTAAAATGGAACACCATGAAAATCCAGAATTTTATCATAAGTCTAAATTAGTAGTGGGTGTTGAAAATATGCCTTATAAAAGTTTTTTTAGACCCATATTGGGAGATTTTCTGCTCGACTTGGGAGGAACGGTATCCAGCCGGGCAACCCAGCAATACAGAAGTGTTTTTGAACACAAAAAAATTAACCTAAAAGTTGGACCCATAATTTGCTACGAGTCCATATATGGAGAATTTGTAACCGAATATGTTAGAAAAGGAGCACATTTTTTGGGAATCATCACCAACGATGCTTGGTGGGGAAATACCCCAGGTCATAAACAATTACTAAGTTACGCTCGACTTAGGGCCATTGAAAACCGTAGAGCCATTGTAAGAAGTGCCAATACAGGTATTTCTGCAATCATTAATGCCAAAGGTGAGATTACCAAAAAACTGCCCTATCAGAGCAAAGGTGTGTTGAGAGAGAAATTTGCCCCCGCAAATCGGATAACTTTTTACACTCTATATGGGGATTACATTGCAAGATGGTCAGGCTTTGTTGCCGTTTTATTTTTTCTTATTGCAGTTAGCGGGAGACTGAAAAAACATTCATTAGATTAATTTCTATTAAATTATTCTATAGATTTTTCAAAACATGACAAAAACTATTGTTTAATAATTAAAAACATTACAATGCTTAATTATTGTTATTTTCGCAATAGTAAATAATTTAACACCAAAGAAGTGGAGCCTCTTTATACTTCTTGCAGATGAAAGAATGATAATTTAAATGTATGAGTGGGTATAAACTTTACACCAAAAAAGGAGATGATGGAACTACGGGCTTACTGTCGGGCAAACGCGTAAACAAGCATCACGTAAGAATTAAATCCTATGGCACCGTTGACGAGTTAAATGTATGGGTAGGTATGATCAGAAATTTCAAAATTGATAAGAATACTGATAAAACCCTTGTAAAAATTCAACAAGAATTGATGACCATTGCCTCACAATTGGCCGACGACACATCTGATAAGGTTTCAAATTTAGTTAAAATATTGGAACCCATCGATAACGAGAACGTCAAATATTTGGAAGGTCAAATAGACCTGATCAACAATGAAGTCCCTGAACTTAAGAATTTTGTTATTCCTGGAGGACATGTTATCGTTTCCTATACCCACTTGGCCCGATGTACCTGTAGAAGAGCTGAAAGGTTGGTCACCGAGCTTAATGAACTTGAAAATATACCTAATATTATTATTGCCTATATAAATCGACTCTCAGATTTCCTATTCATACTGTCTAGAAAATTAGCAAAAGATTATGGTGTTGAAGAAATTAAATGGGTGTCTCAAAAAAAATAGTACACCTTCTTGATTAGTTCCATTAAAAATTTATTTTTGCAAAAAATTAGTTGCATATGTATTGGACATTAGAACTTGCTTCATATCTAAGTGACGCCCCTTGGCCTGCATCAAAAGATGAATTGATCGATTATTCGATTCGTACAGGAGCACCTCTTGAAGTGGTTGAAAACTTGCAGTCTATGGAAGATGAAGGCGATGTTTACGAATCTATTGAAGAAATTTGGCCTGACTTCCCGACCGAGGAAGATTATCTTTGGAATGAAGATGAATATTAATCAGAAAAAATCAAAAAACTAAAAGTCTCAAATGAGGCTTTTTTTTTGCTTAATTTTGTTGATATTTTACACAAAAAAATGAGCCTATTAAATTCTGTTTTAAAAGTTTTTGTTGGAGATAAAACCAAAAGAGATTTAGCCAAAATACTCCCCCTAGTTGAACAAATCAATTCCCACTATGAATCCTTTAAAGACCTTAGTAATGACGAATTGAGAAAAAAGACACTCTCCTTTAAAAACAAACTTCAATCTGATTTAAAACATGTTACTGATCAAATTCAACAGATCAAATCTGAGATAAAAAATATTGAAGATATTGATCAAAAAGAAAATCTTTACCAACAGATTGATTATTTGACCACCGAAAGTGAAAAAATCATTACCCAAAGCCTTGAAGAACTTTTACCAGAGGCATTTGCTGTGGTAAAAGAAACGGCTAGAAGGTTTGTTAAAAATACCAGCCTCAGTGTAATGGCAAATGAGTTTGACCGTCAACTTTCACAAGACAAAAGTTACGTTAACTTGAAAGGTGATCATGCCATTTGGTCTAACGCATGGGATGCTGCAGGCAAAGCCATTGTTTGGGACATGATCCATTACGATGTTCAGTTAATAGGAGGGATAGTTTTGCACCAAGGCAAAATCTCAGAGATGCAGACCGGAGAAGGGAAAACTTTGGTAGCGACCCTACCAATCTATTTGAATGCCCTAACAGGAAAAGGGGTTCACTTAGTCACCGTCAACGATTATCTGGCCAAGCGATATAGCGCTTGGATGGGCCCATTGTTTGAGTTTCACGGCATGAGTGTAGATTGTATCGATTATCATAAACCCAACAGCGCAGAAAGAAGAAAAGCTTATTTGGCAGACATTACCTACGGAACCAACAATGAATTCGGTTTTGACTACCTCAGAGATAATATGGCGCACTCCACCGCCGATTTAGTTCAACCCAAACATCACTATGCCATCGTAGATGAGGTTGATTCAGTTTTGATCGATGATGCCAGAACTCCATTGATAATTTCAGGGCCTACCCCCGAGGGAGATCGACATGAATTCGATATACTCAAACCTAAAGTGTCTTCATTGGTGACCCAGCAAAGATCCCTACTTAACGGAGTGATGGCAGAAGCAAAAAAAATGATCAATGAAGGTGATACCAAAGAAGGAGGTTTTCTTCTTTTAAGGGTTTTTAGGGGACTTCCTAAAAATAAAAGCCTGATTAAGTTTTTAAGTCAAGAAGGAGTAAAACAACTCCTGCAAAAGACAGAAAACTTCTATATGCAGGACAACAACAGAGAAATGCCTAAAGTTGACGCTGAACTGTATTTTACCATCGACGAGAAAACCAATCAAGTGGAACTGACCGACAAAGGTATTGAAACACTTTCGACAGAAAATGAAGACAAAAACTTTTTTGTACTCCCTGATATCGGCGTTGAAATTGCAAAAATCGAAAATCAAAAGCTCGAACCAAAAGAAGAGGCCGCACTCAAAGAAAAACTTTTCCAAGACTTCAGCATTAAAGGAGAGCGTATACATTCCATGAATCAACTTTTCAAAGCCTATACCCTTTTTGAAAAGGACGTTGAATATGTGGTTATGGACAACAAAGTAATGATCGTGGACGAACAAACGGGCCGGATCATGGATGGCAGAAGATATTCCGATGGTCTGCACCAAGCGATAGAGGCCAAAGAAAATGTAAAAATCGAAGCAGCTACCCAAACTTTTGCGACCATCACACTTCAAAACTATTTCAGGATGTATGAAAAGTTGTCAGGAATGACTGGAACGGCTATCACCGAAGCCGGAGAATTTTGGGAAATATACAAACTTGATGTCATTGAAATTCCTACCAACAGGCCTATTGCTAGAAAAGATAGAAATGACTTAATCTATAAAACCAAACGAGAAAAATACAATGCGGTTATCGAGGAAGTAACTGCCCTCTCCAAGGCAGGCAGACCCGTACTGATTGGTACCACCTCAGTAGAAATCTCAGAGTTGTTGAGTAAAATGCTCAATATAAGAAAAGTACACCACAACGTATTGAATGCCAAATTGCACAAAAAAGAGGCTGATATTGTGGCAGAAGCAGGAGAACCGGGAATTGTGACCATCGCCACTAATATGGCGGGACGTGGAACAGACATCAAGCTTTCCGATACCGTCAAAAAAGCCGGAGGATTGGCCATAATCGGAACAGAACGTCACGACTCAAGACGAGTGGATCGACAACTTAGAGGCCGTTCCGGTAGACAGGGAGACCCTGGAAGCTCTCAATTTTACGTCTCTTTAGAGGACAACCTCATGCGGCTTTTCGGTTCCGATCGTGTGGCCAAAGTCATGGACAGAATGGGCCTTGAAGAAGGTGAAGTCATTCAGCATTCCATGATGACCAAATCCATCGAAAGGGCTCAAAAAAAAGTAGAAGAAAACAACTTTGGTATTCGAAAAAGACTGCTGGAATACGATGACGTGATGAACGCTCAGAGAGAGGTCATTTACAAAAGAAGAAAACATGCCTTGAGTGGAGACAGAATTAAACTCGATATCGCCAATATTCTCTATGATACCTGCGAGGAAATCACGCTGACAAATAAAGCCTCCAATGATTTCAAAAACTTTGAATTTGAGATCATCAGGAATTTTTCCGTAACCTCTCTACTTTCGGAGGAAACCTTTAAGGAAACTGCCGAAAACGAGATCATTAACCAACTTTATGATCAACTTAGCGAACATTACAGCAATAAAATTAATGCCAATGCTGAACTGGCATATCCTGTAATCAAAGAAGTTTACGAACGACCGGGTAATACATTCGAAAGAATCGTAGTACCTTTTACTGATGGGATTAAGACATTAAAAGTAGTGACGGACCTCCAAAAAGCCTACGAGACCGAGGGTAAATATTTGGTTCAGGATTTTGAAAGGAACATCACCTTGGCCTTAATTGACGAGGCTTGGAAAACCCATCTACGCAAGATGGACGAACTAAAACAATCTGTCCAGTTGGCTGTACACGAGCAAAAAGATCCGCTTTTAATCTACAAGTTCGAGGCCTTTGAACTCTTTAAATCCATGATCAATCATTTGAACAAAGAGGTGCTTTCTTTCCTTTTCAAAGCAGGACTTCCACAACAAAGTGATGCTCAGATACAAGAGGCCAAAAGAGGGCCCGCTGCACCCAAAGGTTACAGAACTTCTAAAGATGAGGTTCTCAATACAGATGAAATGGCACAGAGAAATAGCAATATAGGTGCAGGTGCAGGGGGTCAACAAAGAAATGTGGTTGAAACTATAGTCAGAGACCGACCCAAGATCGGAAGAAATGAAAAGGTCGTGATCAGAAACGTAAGCACCGGTGAAACCAAAACCGTAAAATTCAAACAAGCAGAGCCATTGATTAGCAAAGGAGAATGGGTGATCAATAATTAATTTTTATAAATTAGTGATCACAATAATTGGGTGATGGAAGTTTATGCCAAGGTTCTCTTGTGGGTGGTTCCTTTATTTTTCATTTTGATCATTATCGAAATTGCATACGGTCATTTTACCGGTAAGCAAACCCATACATTTATGGATACATTGTCCAGCCTAAGTTCTGGTATGACCAACATACTAAAAGACATTTTAGGCTTGGTAGTGGTCATAGTCTCCTACCCTTTTTTACTTGAAAAATTATCCATTATATCCCTCGAAAACAACATATCATTATACTTCATTGCGTTTATATGTATTGATTTTGCAAGTTACTGGAGCCATCGACTGAATCATAAAGTCAATTTCTTTTGGAATCAACATGTCATTCACCACAGCAGCGAAGAATTTAATTTGGCTTGCGCCCTTAGGCAAAGTGTTTCTGACCTATTGGGTTACAGCTCATTATTTCTTATCCCGGCCGCTTTTTTAGGGGTTCCCCAACAAGTTATTACTGTCTTAGCCCCACTTCATTTGTTTGGCCAATTTTGGTATCACACCCAACACATTGGAAAACTAGGGTTCCTAGAATATATTTTAGTTACCCCATCACAACACCGTGTCCACCACGCTATCAATCCCATTTATATTGATAAAAACTTGGCTGCGATTTTTTGTGTTTGGGACCGCTGGTTTGGAACTTTTCAGGAAGAATTAGACGAGGAACCACCAGTTTATGGTGTTCTGAAACCGGTTCATACATGGAACCCTCTGATCATAAATTATCAACATATGTGGGGTATGATTAAGGATGCGTGGCACACTAGTTCCTGGAAAGATAAACTCACTCTGTGGTGGAGACCCACCGGTTATCGACCCGATGATGTAGCTCTAAAATATCCCAGAACAAAAATAAACACCAAATCCCCCTTCAAAAAATACAATCCTGAAATGAGCTTTTTCAAAAAAGCTTGGGCACTGTTCCAGTGTCTGTGTATCACCGTTTTGTTACTCTTTTTGTTATCCAATTATGAATCATTTTCTTCCTCTCAAGCCCTCTTCATCGGGGGACTAATTATGATCAGCATTTTTGGCTTCACCTCACTGATGGACGGTTATGAATGGTCCTATAATTTTGAATTGGGTAGAAACTTCTTGGGTTTATTATTTTTTTGCCTACCTCATCAAAGTGAGTTTTATTTATCCCATATTCCCAGTTTGTTCTATTTTGGAATCATATACTTTTCATTAAGTATCATAGGACTACAAATACTGGGACAAAAAAAGAAGACCACCCCTTTAAATGAAGGATAAGAAAAAAGTATTGTTATTGGGGCCTGCCTTCCCTTTCCGTGGTGGTATTGCCGATACTCAAAATTATCTAGCGCAAAATTTAAATGCATTAGGGCATGAAACTCATGTATACACCTTCTCAACCCAATACCCCAAACTCCTTTTTCCTGGCAGAACACAATTCAGTGAGGAGAAGGCACCGGATAATCTTGATATAAAAAGAAAAATTCACAGTTTCAACCCCTTCAACTGGATTGAGGTCGCCCGATCCATAAACCGGCTTAAACCCGATTACGTAATTTTTAGATATTGGACCCCTTTCCTAGCTCCATGTTGGTATGGCATTGCCCAAAGAATCAATAAAACGATTAAAAAAATTGGTCTTGTTGACAATTGGAACCCACACGAGATTAAATTCTGGGACAAAACACTGACACGGATTTTTTCCAGTCAAATGAATGGTTTTGTCTCCCTCTCAACTGCAGTTGGAGATCAAATTTCATACGATAAACCTTATTATCCCATATGGAAGGGATTTCATCCCATAGCTGACAAATTACCAAAGGCCATTTCGAAAGAAAAAGCCCGAAAAGTATTGTCTTGGCCTCAAGACAAAAAAATTGTTCTATTTTTTGGTTTGATTAGAAAATATAAAGGGCTGGATTTACTGATAGAGGCATTTTCCCAACCACCGCTAAATCATTCGGGTGTAATACTGGCCATAGTGGGCGAGGCATACGAACCCTCTGAAAAATATACCCGGCTCATACAAAAATACAAGCTTAGCAAGCGAGTTATTTGTGATTTTAACTATGCCAACACCCAAAAATCCACCTTAGTTTTTTGCGCTGCGGATGCCGTTGCTCAAACCTATGTTAGTGCTACTCAAAGTGGGGTAACCCCCTTAGCCTACTATTACAAAACTCCTCTTTTGGTATCCGACCTTCCGGGCCTTAAAACCCCTATTTTGGAAGATCATACGGGAATGGTTACTAAAATCGACCCTAAAAAAATAGCGGAGAATATCCAAAAAATACTCCGTGATGAGATGCAATTGAACTTTCAGGACTCCTTTCAAAAAGTAGAAAACAAATACAGTTGGAAATATTTTGGACAATCCTTAATGTACTTTATGGCTAAGCTATAATTAGTTCAGTGCAGTAAAATTTGTATTTTTAAAAAAACAACCTCGTGAGAATCCTATCCATTCTAACTTCTCTTTTGGTCTTAAATTCTTGCAATACCAAATTAGAATCCAAAACTAGCAATCCGCCCAATGTAGTTATTGTATTTACAGACGATCAGGGTTATCAAGACCTAGGTAGCTTTGGATCGCCTAATATCAGTACTCCACATTTGGATCAAATGGCTAAAGAAGGAATTAAACTCACCAATTTTTATGCCGCACAAGCGGTATGTTCAGCATCGAGAGCAGCTCTGCTGACGGGTTGTTACCCCAATCGAATTGGGATAGCAGGTGCCTTATTTCCACATCACAAAATAGGAATCAATGCACAGGAAACAACCTTAGCAGAAATGTTAAAAGCGCAAGGTTATAAAACCGCAATCTTTGGAAAATGGCATCTTGGACACCACCCGGAATTTCTACCTATGAATCACGGTTTTGATGAATTTATTGGGATACCTTATTCCAATGATATGTGGCCAGTTGATTATGAAGGAAACCAAGTGCCTCCGGATCATCCTTTTGCAAAAAAATACCCACAACTGCCATTTTTTAAAAACTTTGAAGTGGTCAAAGAAATCAGAACTCTGGAAGACCAAGGAAAGTTGACTACTGAACTCACCGATGCTGCCTTGGATTTTATCGAGCGAAATAAAGAAAATCCATTCTTTCTATACGTACCACATCCCATGCCTCATACCCCTATAGCGGTCTCTGATAAATTTAAGGGAAAAAGTGAGCAGGGGCTGTACGGGGATGTCATTATGGAAATTGATTGGTCCGTAGGACAGATCATGAAAAAACTAAAAGAACATCAACTCCACGAAAACACCTTATTCATTTTTACAAGCGATAATGGACCGTGGTTGAGTTTTGGTAATCATGCTGGCAGTGCATTGCCTTTGAGGGAAGGAAAAGGTACCGCTTGGGAGGGAGGACAAAGAGAACCATGTGTGGTATATTATCCCAAAGGAATTAAAGGGGGGAGAAGCATAGAGACACCCATGATGGCCATCGATATATTACCCACCATTGCAGAGATCATTGGAACAGATCTACCTGAGAATAAAATTGACGGTAAAAGTGCGTGGGATATCTGGACAGGTAAAACGAACCAAACGCAACACCAAGCTTTTTTCTTCTACTATAAATCCAATGAATTACATGGAGTACGATACAAGGATTGGAAACTCTATTTCCCCCATACCTATCGATCACTCAACGGAAAACAGGGAGGTCAAGATGGTTACCAAACCAAATATGAAATGAATCGGGTTGAAAAAATTGAACTTTATAATCTTAAAATGGACATCAGTGAATCCAATGACGTGGCTGAACACTATCCTGAGATAGTCGAAAAAATAAAAACCCTTGCAGACAAAATGCGGACTAAACTGGGCGATAAACTTTATAATATTGAAGGGACTGAAAATAGGCCTGTAGGAAGAATTAATTGACTGTAAAAATATGAAAGCCATGTATCTACTGATAAGTTTGATGCTAATAAACACCTGCCAGATAGGGGCCCCTGAGCCAAATAATCGTTCTACAGCGGTTTATAGTCCAAATGAAAATTTTCAAAAAAAAGCCAAAGCCTACTTTGCTTCCGGTTGCTTCTGGTGTGTAGAATCTGTTTACGAAAGCCTAAAGGGGGTTGAGGAGGTCTATTCTGGTTATGCCGGAGGAAAAACCAAAAACCCAACCTATTACCAAGTTATCTCGGGCAGAACAGGTCATGCTGAGACTGTAGAGGTGATCTATGACCCTGATGAAATCAATTTTGCCACCCTTATAGAAGTTTTTTTTGATTCCCACGACCCTACCCTTCTCAACCAACAAGGACCCGACCGGGGAACGCATTACCGATCCATAGCCTTTTATCAAAACCAAGTTGAGAAGAAAATCATTGAAGACCATATTTCTAATCTAACGAAAGCAAAAGTTTTCCAACAAAAAATAGTAACAGAGGTCAAACCGCTATTGAAGTTTTACTATGCGGAGAACTACCATCAAGACTATGAAAAGAGTAACCCAAATGACCTTTATATATTGAATGTTTCCAAGCCGCGACTGAATAAATTCAAAGCCAAATCACCTGAATTGCTAAAAAAAGAAGAGCATTGATATTACACTAAAGACTTATTATTGAACCTACTCCAGATAAAGTAAAATATGATTCCAACCAAGGAACCGAAGCACATACCCGAAAGCACATCCAAAGGATAATGTACTCCAATATAGATCCTGCTGTAGGCCACCAAAAAAGCAACGAACAATAACAAAAAGGGCAAACTCTTGTATTTGACCCCAAAAATACTCGAAAAGAAAACTGCTAAGGCAAAAGAATTGGAAGCATGACCCGAAAAATATCCATACTGTCCCCCACAATTTGATTTAACAAGCCTCAGTATTTCTCTCAGATAAGGATCGTGACATGGACGCAAACGCTCAAAGCCATTTTTAAAAAGATTAGTTCCCTGATCCGTAACTAATATCATAAGGACCATGAAGGTAAGCAACATAAAAAAAAACTTTAGATTTGTTTGCCTGAGGTATAAAAAAGCTAAAATAAAATAAAGGAATATATTAGTTGCTTTATTCGTCATCAACATCCAAAAACCATCAAAAGTTTTGGATCCCATTTGATTGAGAAAAAGAAATAATTGTCGATCTAAGGCAATGAGTTCCTCCACAGGCTAATCAAAATTTTCCATTTCTTTATCGTAAAAATCTAATGCCTGCTCAATAAGATGAGTGGTCTGAGATTCCAATTCCTCCCTGTCTTCTTTTTCAAACTCCTCCATCCAGTGGACTTCGTCATTTAATACATTAAGAAAAAAACGAGGATACTCAGTGTGAGCAATGAAAATAGCCTTTTCTATTTCAGAGCTATCTGCAATTAAAAACTTTGGTAAATTCATAATTTAGTCTCGATTGAAGTAACTAATTTTTGTGAAATATACTGAAATCTCAGAACCAACAATATTGCAGAAAGTAATAATCCAGCTAGGAGTCCTATCCATATACCGGACGTATACCAATCCGTTTTTAAACCCAAATAGAAGGAAATAGGGAAACCAATGATCCCGTAGGAAAAAAAGATAAGTAGAGCAGGAATAATTATATCTTGAATACCTCTCAAAGCTCCCAAAACAACAGCCTGAAGCCCGTCTGCAATTTGAAAAAAAGCAGCGATCAAAATTAAATTCGAGGCAATATCAACCACTTCAAAAACAGCAGAAGAAATCTCAGGTGAATTTCCGTTGAGATACAACCAAGGAATAAAATCATGGGTGGCTATAAAAAATAAAGCAAAGAAAGAACTCAACAATATGATTAGTAAAAAATTAGAAATCGCAATCCTCCTTAGGGTAATAAAATCTCTACGACCCTTTTCATTTCCCACCCGAATCATGGCTGTTACCCCCAAACCTAAACCGACCATATAAGTCATAGATGTTAAATTAAGTGCAATCTGATTAGCCGCCTGAGGATTTTTTCCCAATAATCCTGATATCCAAATGGCCGAGATGAAAAAAGTAACCTCAAAAAACATTTGTAAAGCCGAGGGAAAACCTAGAAAAATAATTCTTTTAAAAAGTTCTTTATTTAGATTCACTCTATAAATTTTTCGATTGTATCTTCTAAAACTCTTTTTTTTCTTGACGTTAGTTGCCATAAAGAATACCATTGCCCAGCGGGAGAAAAATGTTCCTATTGCTGCACCTTCAACACCTAATTCAGGAAAACCATAGAGTCCAAAAATCAAAAGGTAATTCAAGATTACATTAATCATATTACCCATCAAAGTTGCGTACATAGCCATTCGGGTCTGAAATAATCCCTCAGCAAATTGTCTAAGTCCTTGAAAACCAACTAAAGGAACCAGCGATTGGGCCACCCAAAAAAGATAAGGCTCAGCCAATTCAACAACCTCCGGAGGTTGACCCATTTGCGACAATAGCGGTTGCGCCAATAGGACCAAAGAAGCTAAAAAAATTCCTAATCCAAAGCACAAAATTAATCCATGGACAAATATGTGCCTTACATTGTTATGATTTTTTGCCCCAAAGGACTCCGCAATCATGGGAGTAATAGCAGTGGAAAACCCTATACCCAAGGACATAGCCACAAAAACAAAACTGTTTCCCAAAGATACAGCCGCCAATTCAGCTGTTCCTAATTGGCCAACCATTATATTGTCAATCAACTGGACAACCGTATGACCTAACATACCAACTATGATAGGATAAGCTAATTTTAGATTTGTGCTAAATTCTCTCGAATAAGTGATAAAACTCATTGAAAATTAGTGGGAGAAACGAAAATAATTATTCAAGGCCAATTTGATCTGTAAGGTATACCAAAGTCGCCATCGTAGCAGCTCCCAACTCAAGTTCTCTCTTGTTGACCTGGTCAAAAGTATCCATCTCAGAATGATGATGAATGAAATACCTTTGGGAGTCTGTTTTCAAACCTGCCAAAACTTTAGCATTCCACTTAAGTAAACTTACATCTGCACCACTTCCATTCCCTTCAAATAAATGTATATAGTAGGGGGCAAAATAAGGTTTCCATGACAGGATTTTATTAAAATATTTATCTTCAGTATCAAAGTTAAATCCCCTTGGGGTAAAGCCTCCGGCATCAGACTCCAACGCTAATAAATGTTCTTCATTATTTCTTTTTACACTTTTACTATAAGTCTTGGCTCCCTTCAATCCATTTTCCTCATTCGTAAATAAAACTATACGAATTGTGTTTTTTGGTCGAAAATCTTTTAAGCTCATCAGACGCATAACTTCCATTGATTGAACTACCCCGGCTCCATCATCGTGTGCACCATCTCCCAGATCCCATGAATCCAGATGAGCGCCGACCAAAATAATTTTATCTGGTGTTTCCTTCCCATTGATTTGTGCAATGACGTTGTAAGATTTTACCTCCGGATAATTCTTGCAATTTTGTTTAATAAAAATTCGTAGTTTGGGGTTCAATGCAATCATGGAACTGAGTAAATCAGCATGATTAGTACTGATCGAAGCAGCGGGAATTCTTTTATTGGTAGGCAAATCACCATAGCTCATCACTCCCGTGTGAGGATGGTCATCCAATTTAAAATTCATCGAACGGACTATCACAGCTAGGGCACCATATTTTGAGGCTTCGGCAGCACCATTGTATCTCTGGTCTACTGCAACACTATATGCCTCAAAAGTATTTATAAGGTCTACCTGCATGGGACGATTGAAAAAAACTATCTTCCCTTTTATTTTTTCTTTCCCTAATTTCGCTAATTCATCCAAATGTTTCACTTCCACCACATTTGCTCTTATACCAACAGAGGGTGTAGCAATAGAACCTCCCAAAGCACAAATATTCACATTAATAGTATTACCAGGGCTAGATTCAATATTGGCATATTCAAAAGTACCTCTGACCCATTTTGGAACCATAACAGCTTGTAACCAAACAGAATCTAATGGTAGTCCATCGAGTTCCTCTTTGGCCCATTTTATAGCACGCTCCATATTTAAGGACCCTGATAAACGACCACCTATCTGATTAGTGAGATGATCCAGCCAATCGTAACTTTTTCCTTCTGTAAGAGCCTCACGGTATATTTTCCTTATCTGCTTGTCAAAAATCTCTTCATTTTGGGCTTGTAAAAAAATACTTGTACATATTAATATGAACCATAGATTTTTCATCGTCAATCAATGTTTGGATTTAGCAGCAAATTGTTGGATATCATCAACTGTAACTGGATCAGAACCAAGTATCATTAATCTTTCAACGACATTTCTTAGCTCTCTTATGTTTCCGGTCCATGGATAATTCATTAATCGGTCAATAGCACTTTTGGAGAAGATTTTGGGATCTAATCCCTGCTCTGCCCTTAAGTTTTGTGTAAAATAATCCACTAAAAGTGGAATATCATTTTTTCTTTCTTTCAGAGTTGGAACTTTAATCAGAATAACAGCCAAACGATGATAGAGATCCTCTCGAAATTTACCCTCTTCAATTTCTTTAGTTAACTCTTTATTTGTAGCAGCAATCACTCGGACATCTATTTTGATATCCTTATCTCCGCCCACTCTCTGTATAATGTTTTCCTGCAGAGCTCTCAATACTTTTGCTTGAGCGGCTAGACTCATGTCAGCTACTTCATCCAAAAACAACGTGCCTCCATTGGCAATTTCAAACTTACCGGTACGATCTTTAATCGCAGAGGTAAAAGAACCTTTGATATGACCAAAAAGTTCACTCTCGATCAATTCGGAAGGGATAGCAGCACAATTCACCTCTACAAATGGGGAACCTGATCGCTTGCTTTTCTGATGCAAATGGTGAGCCACTAATTCTTTACCGGTTCCATTTTCTCCAGTAATCAAAACTCGGGCATCTGTGGGAGCAACTTTGTCGATCAAATTATGAATTTCATTGATCTGCTCTGAATCACCAATAATCTCATATTTTTTAGCAATCCTTTTTTTGAGATTCTTATTCTCATAAACCAAATTTTTGATTTGCAATGCATTTCTGACTGCTGTTAGTAATCTATTCAAATCAGGAGGTTTGGAAATAAAATCATGGGCTCCTAATTTCATGGCCTCTACTGCGGTAGAAACATTTCCATGGCCAGTCAGCATGATAAAGGGTACTTTAACACTAATTTCTCTAGCTTTTTGTAAAACCTCTACACCATCCATTTTTGGCATTTTGATATCGCACAACACCAGATCAAAATCTTCTTTTTTAAGAGTATTTAGACCCGATTTTCCATCTTCACATTGGGTGATTTCATAATCCTTGTTTTCCTCTTCTAGAATACGAATCAGAACCCTTCTAATAGGCTCCTCATCCTCAATCAGTAATATTTTTTTCATTTTATATCCTAGTTATCATTTTTAAGAGTAACTACCCTCTGAGGAAATGGTATTTCAATATTTATAGCCTTCAATTTTTCAAAAATTTTAAACCTGAGATCGCTTTTGACAATGTTAGCCTCGAAGCTTTTATTCATGGAAAAGATAAGTTGAAACATCACAGCGCTGTCACCCAAGTCCTCGAAAATTAAAAAGGGTTCGGGTCTTTTCAAGATATTTGGGTGAGCATTGGCGATTTCAATGACTATCATCTCTAATAAGTTAACATCTGTATCATAGGCAACCCCAAAATGGATAGACTCTTTGGTCAAAGTTCCATTTTCTGTCCAATTGTAAAGAATTGAAGTCAAAAATTTATGATTGGGTATAATCAGTACCTTATTGTCTCTGGTTACAGCTCGTGTGGTTCGCAACATTATATTTTCAACTTTACCCACCTGACCGTCAACTTGTATGATATCTCCTACATGAACAGTTTGATCAGCCAAAATAGAAATACCAGAAAAAACATCTTGAATCAAAGTCTGTAAGGCCAAACCAACCCCAACCAAAAGCGCAGCAGAAGCAGCAAAAATAGTACTTACTTTTACTCCTACATTGTCCAGTGTAATCAAGATCACGATCAAATAAACCAAGTAGTTGAAAAAAGTTAAAATTCCCCTAAACTTCAGTTTAGCTTCATTATTCAAAGTTTTAAAGACAATTCGACGAAATACCCTCAGAAATAGGTATGTGAGAATAAAAACAGCAATAATGATTAATATGGATTTGGGAGTAAGCATGATATCGGTGCCGATCATGAACTCGTAATTAGAAAAATCTATTATTTTTTGCATACCATTAACTCAACACTAAGATAACACAAAAACAAAACCCATCCTTATTTCTAAGGATGGGAAAAAAATTGCTATGAAAAAGAAACAACACTAAAAATTTAGTGTTTACCAAATATATATATTTTTTCTTAGATCAAGTTTTGTTAAACGAACATATCCTTGACTTTTTCAAAAAAAGATTTGTCAGACTTATCTGGATTTGGTACAAAATTTTCATCTTCCAGCATTTTTTGAAAAAATTGCTTTTGTTCCTTATTAAGTGTTTTAGGTGTCCAAACATTGACATGAACTAAAAGATCTCCTCTCCCATATCCATTCAAATCTGGAACACCTTTACTTCTCAACCTCAATGTTTTTCCTGATTGTATTCCCGATTCAAGTTTTATTCTGACCTTTCCCTCCAACAAATTTATTTCTTTGGATACGCCTAGAGCTGCTTCGGCTATGCTAATATATAAATCAAAATGCAAGTGGTTTCCCTCACGAACAAAATTTTCATCAGCTTTCTCCTCAATTAAAACCAATAAATCACCGGAAATTCCATTACCAGCTGCCTCATTTCCCTTTCCGGTCACCTTTAATTGCATGCCGTCTTCTACTCCGGAGGGTATTTTAATCGATACTGTTTCTTCATGCTGAACCATTCCATTGGCATCACTTCCCGGAGGTCGATTTGAAATGGTTTGTCCGCTTCCGTTACACTTCGGACAAGTCGAAGCACTTTGCATCCTTCCCAAAATGGTGTTGGTCACCTGCATTATTTGACCTCTTCCTTTGCATGTTTCACAACTGGTATAACTAACCCCAGGAGCTTGGACTTTTCTTCTGACTTTTACCTTCTTTTCCGCACCATTGACCACTTCTTTCAAACTGAGTTGAACCCTAATCCTAAGATTACTTCCTTTTCCTCGGGATTGAGATTGACCAAATCCCCCAAAACCTCCGCCTCCGAAAGCGCTTCCAAAAATGTCTCCAAACTGGCTGAAAATATCATCCATGTTCATACCGCCACCTCCAAAACCACCAGATTCAAATGCAGAATGCCCAAACTGATCATATTGAGACTTTTTTTGAGGATCACTCAATATCTCATATGCTTGAGCTGCCTTTTTGAAATTAGCTTCAGCCTGTTTGTCTCCTGGATTTTTATCTGGATGAAATTCAATGGCTTTTTTGCGATAAGCCTTTTTAATCTCACTTGATGAAGCCCCTTTTGATATGCCTAATATTTCGTAATAATCTTCTTTCATATGAGTTATTGTCCTACTACTACTTTGGGAAATCTAATGATCTTATCTCCCAATTGATAACCTTTTTCAGTTATATCAATTATTTTTCCCTTTTGGGATTCATCTGTTGCAGGAATGAGTGTAATTGCCTCATGGATTTCAGCATCAAAAGTATCTCCAACATTAGTTTCTGTTAAATTCAAACCATTACTTTTCAATACATCTGTTAGTTTGTTTTTGATCAATACAAAACCCTTAATTAATTCTTCATGCTCTTTAGGAGTTTGAACAATCGCCCTTTCAAAATCATCTAAAATGGGTAATATTGCTGTTATAACCTCTTGACCCGCAGTTTTAAAAAGCTCTATTCTCTCTCTGGCGGTTCTTTTTTTAAAATTTTCAAACTCAGCAAATAATCTAAGATATTTGTCTTTTTCTTGATTTAGATTTTCATTCAACTCCTTCAGCTTTTTTGAAGTGTCTGCTTTACTACTTTTTTTCTCAGTAGAGGATTTCTTTTCTTTAGCTTTAGATTTTGATGGTTTTTCTGACATTTTATATAATTTAAAAATATTGCTTCAAAATTATTGCCAACCGGTATTTTTTGCCAAAATGTCATTCTTTTTACCAAATAAGTCTTTTAAAGCCTCAGGCAAAAAAGGGAATTGAAAGTTAAATCCTTTTGACAAAATCAATTGGGCACTTACCTTTTGGCTTCCCAAAATCAAAATAGAACGTTTTCCCATGACCATTTTGATTAAAAAACTAGGGATATTGGGTAAAAAAACAGGACGGTCCAAAGCCTTGCCTATTGCTTTTATCATGCTCCTTTGTGAAATGGGATTTGGAGCAACAGCATTGTAAGTCCCCTCCCAACCGTGATCAGCGGCCGTTAAAAACAATCTAGACAGATCTTTAACATGAATCCAACTCTGCCATTGTTTCCCAGATGCAAATGCAGTACCCGAAAAAAGTTTTACCGGTAGGGTTAATTGAGACAACAGACCACCGCCATTGGCCAATACCAAGCCAATTCTCAGAATCGATAGATGATTAGTATGATTTGACATACACTCTAATTTATTCTCCCAAGCTGCAGTAACTTTTTGTAAAAAGTTGTCCTGTACTAGGGGACTGTCTTCCTGATAAACCTCATCCAAACTATTTGGATAAATACCTATGGCTCCCGCGCAAACAATACTTTTCATTTTTATTTTTTGCTTTGCCAATACCTCTATTAGTAATTGTGAACTGTTAACCCTACTTTCTAAAATTTCATTTTTATTCTTAGAAGTCCATGGTTTTGAGATACTTGCACCAGCCAAATGGATCAATGTATCGACACCTTCAATGCAACGACTGTCTATCTCACCTCGTTTGGGATTCCAATAAAACCCTTTGATTACATCCGAGTAGGTCAGTTTTTGCTTCCGAGTCGTTAAATAATGGATCGGGATTTTTCGTTCTTTAGCAATGGCAATGATGTTTTTACCGATCAATCCTGTAGCACCGGTTATTAGTAATTTCATTTTCAATTTTTTTCAAAAATAAACTAAACATCTTTTACAGCTCTCAACATTTCGCGTTTTCCAGGAGGTCCTTCTAATCGCTCTATTACAAAACCTATTTTTTCTAAGCTTCTTCTCACTGCCCCCTTAGCACAATAGCTCACCCAAATCCCACCTGGATTTAGTAGGTCATAACACTTTTGAAGGGCTTTTTCTTGCCACATCTCAGATTGGGCATGGTAACCAAATGCATCGTAAAACAACACATCAAAACTTTGAACAAGCGCCATGTTTAAAAAATCTTCTTTAATCTTTGAAAAGGAAAAATCTGATTGGGAAAGCATTTGATTCCACTCTAACTGATGCAATTGATCAAAAAAATGATGGTGCTCTTCAGCCGGGAGAGATACTTTCATATTTAGAGACCGGATTTCTTTAAGTGGTAAAGGATATTTTTCAATCGAAAAATACTCACATGATATTTTGTGATTTATTGAAAACACATAACTGAGATAGACATTGAGTCCGGTTCCCATTCCCATCTCAAAAACTTTCAGTTTTTTTTGTTTGTTTTGATCCAACCAATGCCCCAAACCTCTTTTGATGTAAACATAATCTGATTCTGTGACAGCACCGTGTTTTGAGTGATAGGTTTCATTTAATTCACTGATGTATAGGGAGGGAGATCCGTCCCCTGTGATAATTATTTTTTTTTGCATTAATTTAATCACATTATTATTATTACTTTGATTTTCATTTATGTGATAATCAATTTTAAAGATTAAAAAAAACAAACAGAATTCAAGGCGTGTGGGTTAAAAAAGCGGACACAGATTGAAATAAATAAAACTAAAAAAAGTAATTTTGAGAATATTTTTCTAAACAAAAATGAAAATAGAAAAAACTTCGGCTTCAAAGTTAGCTCATGTGAATTTTGAAAATTTGACCTTTGGGTCTGTTTTTACGGACCACATGTTTGTATGCAAATACAAAGATAATAAATGGCATACGCCCGAAGTTATCCCTTATCAACCCCTATCATTTGAACCATCGATGAGTGTCCTTCATTATGGCCAAGCGGTTTTTGAAGGCATGAAAGCCTACAAAGACGATCAAGGTAAAGTCTGGCTTTTTAGACCGGATCAAAATTTTAAACGAATTAATCGCTCTGCTAAAAGACTTCAAATCCCAGAATTCCCTGAAGAATATTTTTTTGAGGGCTTAAAATCACTATTAGAGATAGATGAGGAATGGATCAAGCCAGGTATTGGAAATTCATTGTACATCCGTCCTTTTGTTTTTTCTAGTCAAGCGTGTGTTCAAGCCTCTCCATCCAGTGAGTATACTTTCATTATCATTTGCTGCCCTGTTAAGGCCTATTACGGAGGTGAGGTTAATGTATTGATAGCAGAGGAGTTTAGTAGGGCTGCGGATGGGGGAATAGGTTACACTAAAGCTGCAGGAAATTATGGTGCCCAATTCCACCCTACAGCCTTGGCCCAAGAGAAGGGGTATCAACAAATTGTATGGACCGATGCCAAATCACATGAATATCTGGAAGAAGCCGGAACCATGAACATTTTCTTCAGGATCAATGATCATTTGATAACCGCACCCACTAATGATCGTATCCTTGATGGAGTGACCCGAAAAAGTGTCATTCAAATTGCAAGAGACTCGGGAATTGAGGTAGAAGTAAGACCCATCAAAATTGAAGAGATTGTAAAAGCCTCAGAAAACAATTCACTCAAAGAAATGTTTGGAAGTGGCACAGCAGTGGTGATCAACCCCATAAAAAGTTATGGCTACAAGGGGATCAACTATAAACTTCCAGAACT
>Ga0181568_10000991_pt1 | contig 26016 bp, 23 predicted proteins | sample 101ome_20_FD_133758 | JGI IMG/M metagenome (GOLD analysis project Ga0181568, IMG submission 133758) | Coastal salt marsh microbial communities from the Groves Creek Marsh, Skidaway Island, Georgia - 101404AT metaG (megahit assembly) | ecosystem: Environmental > Aquatic > Marine > Intertidal...
CCTCACAAAATTCTCCTAACCCCGTTGAAAAGAAGAAATCTAGCGTATCTTCTACTAAGCAAAAATCTCTGGATCATCAGGTAAAGCAGGGTGAATCCCTTTCTTCCAATAAGCCCACCCCTTCAGCCTCTGAGAAAGACATTAAGATCCTAGAAGTTACCGACCCAAGTGCATTTTTGGATAAAGTTTTAAAGTATGTACCCTTCGAAAATGTTGCCCCACTTCTCGCGGACAATCCACTAAAAGACTCCGACCCAAGTGCATTTATCGATAAACTTCTTGAGTATGGCTCTCCCGAAGATGTTGCCCCACTCATCAAGGATATTCCAAATGTAGATCAGATTATAGAAGATGATTTTGCTGAATACAAAGATACCATAAATGATATTTTAAACGACTCAAACGGTGTGGGTGATTTAACACCACCAGACAATGAAGTTCCGACAGACCCTCCATCAGTTACGCCGACTCCGCCTGCTAAGGATTATCTCGTGTCTATCTCTGATGGGGAACTGGTCGTTGATATTAGAGACCATCTTGATCAGTCCCTACTTGCTGAAGAAGGATTTTTTGTAGCATCTGGGAAAAACTGGGATGAAATTAATACTTTTCTAAATCAATGGTTTCCGGGCGATGGCCAAATCAGTGAAGCAGAAAGGTTCTCGTTATCGGCCCTCAGTGATTATGTGGATAGCACGCCTAACCTCCCCCAGAACTTCGATGCCACAGTATCCCTCAAAAGATCAATAAACATCACCTCACTTGTCCTCAACGACTTCGAACTTATCAATCCTGAGTTGGCTGACCTTGATTTGGCTAACTTTGCTGATTCTGGCGAATATACTGCTGGTCAGGTTATTGATGTTGGTCAGTTGATCACCATCTACAAGAATGACAAATATCTTGAGAATCTCACCAAGGTTGCCATCCAAAATGGTGCTTTTGGCGGAAATGGAGACTCACCTCAAGCAACTATTGCAGAGAATCTTCTTACTTCCGTCGATGGTGGAATAGCGGGGCTGCCCGATTCCATTTCGTTGGTTGATCCCAGTCTACAGATAACCAACCTGCTCGGCTCTGGCAGGAAAAGCTTTGATGATTTTTCTGATGATCATAAGGAGGAGTTAGAAGCCTTAACCACAGTTCATTTAGATAACATAAGCGGTATTGTTGGCGGTGACATTACAGTCGGCGAGTGGGGACAAGCGACCTCTCTCAATGTTGGCAAATGGCTAACCAAAGCGAATAATCCAGATGATAAAAAACTTTTCGCAATAGTTGCAGCCAAAGATCTCCGCATGTGGGGGAATGAAATAACCATTAACAATTCAGTAGATGGACATACCAACACCGCAGAAGACCACGCTCTTGTTTTAGGTGCCACCGATCATATTGAAATACAAAAAGGTGCGAAGATTAAGTTTGATGGATCCAATCTAGGAATTGGTGCCTACAGTTCACTCACCCTTGATGAAGTTTCTATTGATACTGGCGGCAACCTCGCTATTGGCTCCCTGAACGAGCTTGAAATAAAGAGCACGAGTGATCCTAGTGAAGACAAATTTACTACCTTCAAGGTCGGTCGCTACAGTGATCGTGATAATGTCTATCTCTATGCAGAAGATAAACTTACTGCCACTCGCCTTAAATTTGATGGGGGAAGAACTCGCGAAATCTACATGGAGGCAAACACCATCGACTTGCGCGAAGTACACTTCCCCAACGATTCGCAGGTAATATTGAGAAGCAAAGACGGAGCACCGCACTTTTATGGCGGAAAATATGAAAGTGAAAGCCCCTCATGGGAACCCTACAAAGTTAACTTTTACTCCGACTCCAACACATACGCTGAACAACCGATTGAGAAGGGTGAGTTTGTGCAAGATGGTAATGGCTACAACTCAACTAACTTCAAGACTGGAGCCAAAGAACCGGCGATCAAGATTCGGCCTTTCCCCGCAAACTAAGTGATTTAATGCCTTCTATAATTCCTATTCGGATGGGTCACATGTATAAATTCATCATTTTAATCGTAATCGCATTACCTCTCTTCAGTAAGCCAAACCGCAGTAGAGGCTATATTCGGGATGATCGGTCCGCTCTCATCAATAATTACCAAGATCAAAGTTCGTTTCTTCGATCCCGTTCGAAATCTGGATTTTCAGAAGTATCCGACAGCGACCTTGGTGCCCAACGACCTGTCGAAGACGACTCCTTTGGATTTGGTTACTACTTTGGTTTTGATACAAAGATTAATTACTCAAGTAATCCCATTGCCTTGCCCGACAACAACGAGTTCCGGCAAGCTGCGGGCATTTGGGAAAACCGACTAAGAAATAGTTTCAGGCTTGGCGTATTTGATCTTGGCGGGGCAAGTTTTTCACCATTGCTAGGCATAAATTTGTCCTCCTCTACCTATTTCGGAGATGAGTATTACGACACTGCTGATTTTGACGATCAGTCACTCAATCTTTCATTCTCGGGGATTTTCCAATTTGCTAACGGTTTTTCTATTCGTCCGAACCTCACTTACAACGCACAAATAAAAGGAGGCGATATTCTCTATAATGAGACCGCTCCTAGCTTATCCATCGGCAAGAACTTCAATTTCTCATCCGTAGTTCTTTTTGGCGACCTCTCCTTGGGCTATTTCATGACCGACAGTCACCCACCTCACCCTGCCCTGCCAGACGACGAATTAAACCGTGCTGAATTATCATTTGTTACTGGCTTATACATACCTATTGGAGCTTTTGAAATTAATCCTTTGATCGGCCTTACCTATTCTGATTACACCAACGAGAGCAGAAAAGATTTCTCCACAAATCTTAGCCTGGAATTAAAGTATAACTTTGCCGAATGGTTCTTTTTATCCCTGCACACAAATTACACTACTCGAAACTCGGATGACTCCCAAAAGGACTTTTCCCGCTTCAACTTAGGATCCAGTGCATCGATAAACGCGAAATTCTAGGAAATTGAATTTTCAATTTTTACTGATTCTAAAAATACTTCTTTTTTCTTTTCTCAGTTGGTTTTTATTAGGGGCGCAATCCTTGCACTCCTCTCCCACTTCTATAAAAGTAAATGAGTCTATAGGTAGCACCTACTTACTCGAGAAATCAAAAATCAAAAAAGCACCCGTTCAACTAAAAACTGGAAGTGATTTTGTACTTCAAGAACCTGTCGCCCTTATAACCAAAGATAACTCTTTTTTGGAGGTCACTCTTTCATCTGATGGAGGGCACCGAGTTATGAGGCTTGGAAGATCTACTGCTATTGAGGTAAGAAGCGAAAAAAATATTTTTCTTTTTCAGGGAAGCTTCCTCGTGTCCGACCAGAACGAAAAGGAACTCTACATTCAATCAAAATCATTATCGACTAAGCTAAGATCTTCCGGCACTTGGCTGTCTGAGGTTACACCCATAGGAATCAAGCTCATTGTCTTGGAGGGAAAGGTCCATATACAAAAGCCCAATGATTGGCATTCTTACTCTGCAGGTAAACTTCTCTTGGTTTCAGACAAAGAAACGAATATTAGCAAGCCTATGAGTATTGAACTTCCACTTTTGTTAAGAACATCGAAATTATTAAATTCGTTCTCAAGCACCTTGCCAACACACTCCCGTCTCATCAGTGCGGCAAAAGTACAATCTCAACGAACCGGAAAAAAATATAATGCCCTCCTTGGTGATCTGACAGCGAACCGCAAACTAAGAATTTGGAGTGAGCCTGAGACTCAAAGTACTTCTTCTACAAAATGAATAGAGGGCCTTTGCCTTATTTCCCTACCCAAAGTAAAAAATAAACTAACGGAATCGGTTGATCTACTTACATCATATATTTTATTGATCATTCTCCGTGCACCATTGATTCAATGAAGCTCAATTTATCCCTGACTCAAAAGATTTTCCTATCTCTTTCTCTCGCTTTTTGTTTAGGTTTATGGGCTCATTCTTCTTTCTCTTCTAGCGAAGGCACAAGTTCACCTTGGGTCCAATCCTTCATTACCGGATGTGACTTTTTTGGGAAGCTTTTTCTCAATGGCTTAAAGATGGTAGTAATTCCACTTGTAATTACCTCTGTGATTTGTGGTGTCGCCCAAATTTCTAGCGACCGAAACTTCGGACGTCTGGGCTTAAAAACTCTTTTGATCTACTCATTAACTGGATTACTGGCAGTGGCCACCGGTCTTCTCTGTGTAAATTTCCTGCAACCTGGAAATGTCGACCCCTCAATTAAGGATAAGATTATCGCCAGCCAGTCGGGTGAATTCGTTCCCTCCATAGACAGTGCTATGAAAACTGCAAATCATGGTTGGGAAAATATCTTACAAGTATTCCACAGAATGGTGCCCCCTAATCTATTCGAAGCGGCAGTCAAAGGACAGCTACTTGGTCTTATTTGCTTTGGCTTACTCTACGGTTTTTTTCTCGGAAAACTGAAAGGAAACCATCGTGAATCCCAGATGAATTTTTGGGAAGGATTTCAAAAGATTATTTTGAAAATCACCCATGCAATTCTTGCACTGGCTCCTTTGGGTATCTTCGCATTGGTCGCCCCAACAATCGCTCGGAGTGGTCTCAGTGCATTTTTATTAATGGGTTCATTTGCACTGACTGTTCTTCTTGCATTGGCGATACACTCTTTGCTTACTCTTCCCTTATTACTTAAGTTTTTAGGTGGCATTGGATTTACCCGTCATTATCGGGCAATGAGCCCCGCATTATTAACTGCTTTCTCAACCGCCTCCTCTTCTGCCACTCTTCCATTGACGATAGATTGTACAACCAGGCGCGTTGGCGTTTCTCAAAAGATAAGCAGCTTCACTCTCCCTCTTGGTGCGACTCTAAATATGGACGGGACTGCCCTATTTGAATGCGTAGTGGTAATCTTTCTTGCTCAATTTTTTGGTATTGAAATGAGCTGGGTTACCCAATTCACTGTCGTGCTTCTAGCTCTGCTTACATCTGTGGGAGTGGCAGGTATACCCTCCGCCAGCCTAGTTGCCATTCTGGTCATTCTTCAGGCGGTGGGGTTTGACGACCACGCAATTGCCACAGGTATTGGAATGATCTATGTTGTAGATCGCATACTTGATATGGCCAGAACCATGATCAATGTGTTGGGGGATAGTTGTGCCGCAGCAATTATTGGCACAAGTGAGGGGGAGACGGGATATTATACCGCCGAGTTCTCTAATGATTAGCTGAAGTGAAATTCAGCCTTCACTCCCAATATTCTCCACAGGGAGATCAACCTCAGGCGATTCGACAGCTTGTAAAATCGCTTAATCTAGGAAATGACCATCAAACCCTTTTGGGTGTAACCGGCTCCGGCAAGACCTTTACAATGGCAAATGTAATCGAGGAAATTCAAAGACCGGCATTGATTATATCCCATAATAAGACTTTAGCCGCTCAGCTCTATTCCGAATTTAAAGCATTCTTTCCAGAAAACGCTGTCGAATATTTCGTCAGCTACTACGACTACTATCAACCCGAGGCCTATGTTCCATCGACCGACACCTTTATTGAAAAAGATTCATCCATAAATGAAGAGATTGAGAGACTTCGCCTAGCTGCGACTGGTTCTTTGATTAGTAGAAATGATGTAATCGTTATCGCCAGTGTTTCCTGCATCTATGGATTAGGCTCGCCCGATGACTTTCGTGCCCTCTCGATTAAAGTTAAAGTGGGGCAGCAAATAAACCGGGACCAATTACTTCTACAGCTTGTAGATGCTCTTTACCACCGAAACGATATGGACTTAAGAGCAGGGCGGTTTCGGGTACGAGGTGATGTAGTTGACGTCTATCCTGCCTATGCCCAGCAACCATTGAGAATCGAATTTTGGGGGGATGAGATCGAGAACTTGTCTGAATTTGATATCCTCACCGGTGAAACCATCCGTAATTTTGATCAGTACCGCATCTACCCGGCCAACCAATATGTGACCACTCGTGACAAGGTGGAAAGAGCATGCAAATCAATTGAAAAAGAACTAGAGGAACGTGTAAGCCACTTTGAAGAGGCAGGTCTTTTACTTGAAGCACAACGGATACGAATGCGCACTGAGTATGACTTGGAAATGTTGCGGGAAATTGGTTTCTGTAATGGTATTGAAAATTATTCACGACACCTCTCGGGTCGAAAACCCGGCCAAAGGCCCTGGTGCCTGATTGACTTTTTCCCGAATGACTTTCTGGTCTTTATTGATGAGAGCCATGTTACCATTCCGCAACTCGGGGGAATGTACCATGGAGATCTCGCCAGAAAAAAGAAACTAGTCGATTTTGGATTCAGGCTTCCCTCCGCTCTGGATAACCGACCGCTTAAACCCGAAGAATTTCAGAAGATAACCAACCAAGTCATCTATGTATCCGCGACTCCGGCCGTATTTGAACTTGAAAAGTCAGAGGTGGTAGTGGAGCAACTAATCCGACCGACCGGATTGCTCGACCCCATAATGGAAAAAAGGCCCATTAAGGGACAAGTTGAAGATTGCATAGAGGAAATTAAACGGGAAGTCCAAAAAAAGAACCGTGTCCTGGTAACCACGCTGACCAAGAGAATGAGTGAGGACTTGACTGAATTTCTTCGAGAAAGAAACATAAGAGTGGAGTATCTACACTCAGACATTGATGCAATCGAACGGGTTGAAATCCTACGCAATTTAAGGGCGGGTTCTTTTGATGTGCTAGTCGGAGTGAATTTATTACGCGAAGGACTCGATTTACCGGAGGTATCGCTCGTCGCGGTGCTCGACGCAGACAAAGAGGGCTTCCTCCGCAGCGAAACCAGCCTAATTCAAACCGCGGGCAGAGCGGCCAGGCATATCGAAGGACGTGTTATTTTTTACGCTGATCATATGACCCGCTCGCTGCAGTCAGCCTGGGATGTCTGCACCTACCGCCGGGAGAAACAGATGGAGTACAACCAGCAACATGGATTGGTTCCTCGAAGTGTTGTTCGCCCCATTCAAGAGAGCCTTCGTGAAAAAATGGATGAAGACGAAGAACTACTTTCAGTGTCTGAGGCTGTCTCATCCAAAGAAGTAAAGAAATTGGTCAAACAGCTTGAAAAAGAGATGCTCGATGCGGTCAAGACCCTAGAGTTTGAAAAAGCTGCCTTACTAAGAGACCAGATTGAATTTCTTAAAAAAGGGAATTTACAAGGTGCGAAACCCAAGGGCTCAAAAAAAATCAAATACAATAACCGCAAACGGGGAGTCCGCCGTTATGATAAAAAGAAAAGTTAGATTTTTGATCGGACTAGTTTGGGCAGGCAAACTTCTTACTAACATGACTTGGGGAGAAGTGGATTCCCGAAGACATCTTCTTTTCCATTTCGATAAGATTGTAATTGAAGGTGCCCTCGATGTTTTTATTGAACCCGGAGGTAGAAACCGCGAGGTTGAAATATTCGCAGATTCCGAAATTATCGACTCTATCGTTTGCCAAGTTGCCAATCGCACCCTCTTTCTTGATGCTAATAATACTTACAGTCTCAGGCGCAGAATTCCATTTATTGGGCTTTCCGCAGTAAGGAGATTCCCCGTGGAAATCCTAATCAAGATAGAAAAACTAAATGAGATCCGCCTGCTCGGGGAAAGTAACCTAACCGTCAAAAATATTAACGCCCCTCAATTCAAATTTATTGGGGAGAGTTCAGGAAACGCACACCTTGAAGATCTCGTATCTGCCGATTTGTTTATTCATCATGCCGGATCAGGAGATATTGCAATCCGTGGTAATAAGATCGATCAACTCAATGCCCGTATTCTAGGGAGTGGAAACTTATCTGCTGAGGAACTTTTTCTCGATCATGCGACCGTGGACCACCGCGGCAGTGGATTAGTCTCTCTGGTCCCTAACCTGTGGCTAGATGCAAAAATTAATGGTCCAGGAGACCTGAGACTCCTAGAGAAACCAAAGGGCATGGTTTTCAACAGGAGTGAAGGTGCAGGGAAACTTATTGAAGACTACGGCAGGTAGAGAGAGGAATTTCTAGTTACCTAAAAAAAACAACCTCCACTAAAGAGTAACTTCTTCTCCCTCCACCGCAGGACGCACCCCTGCCCTCGACTTCGAAGCGAGGTCAGCAATCTCATCCATCTTCTTATCGTCATGGGACGGATCGTGGTGGAAAAGGAAGGTATTTTTAACCGAAGCAGCATCTGCTACTTTAATAGCCTCTTGCCAGGTAGAATGCCCCCAACCCTTGAAGTTGGGATACTCCTCATCAGTGTAAGCTGAGTCATAAACCATCACATCGGCATTTTCGGCCAAACTCAGGACATTGTCGTCCATGCGATCCTCATAGTGTTCTGTATCAGTGCAAATGGCCAAAACCTTACCCGCAAATTCAATTCTGTACCCACAGGCACCATTGGGATGATTTAAGGGGGCTGTTTTGATGACCACACCATCATTGAGTTCAAAAGTGGCACCACATTGGAAATCGCTAAAAGTGCAGGCTTTTTCGATCAAGGAACTGGGCACAGGAAAAACAGGGTCCTTCATCAACATGGTACCAATTATACCTTGGAGATCATAGGTATCCCCATCCAAGTGACCGGCATTTAAACGGACAGTGCTATTGGGGTTGTATAGAGGGGCAAAGAATGGAAGCCCCTGAATATGATCCATGTGGGTGTGAGTAAAGAAGAGATCTGCGTCCAGCAGATTTCCCTCATTGAGCATGATATGCTTGCCCAGCAAACGGATTCCTGTGCCCGCATCCACAATGATACGCTTCTCTCCGCAAGTGACCTCAAAGCAGGTGGTATTACCCCCGTACCGTACAGTACCTGGACCGGGACAGGGAATACTGCCCCTCGTACCCCAAAATTTGAGGCGAAAATCAGTGGAATTAGACATAGGAAACTACGATCAGAATATTCCTAATTTGGACATTGTTGGCAACTACCAATATTTTACCGCAATGTCACTCAGGCGCTTCATAATCAATCCAATTACCGAGATCATCCTGATAGGAGTTGGATATCCTACCATCTCCCCAATTATATTGTCCGCTAGTAGCCAGCCCATTATCAAATTCTCCGGTAAAACTGGTGCCGTCGCCGAAATCGATGACCCCCGCTCCTTGACGAACGCCATCTGCCCAGGATCCACGGTAGGATACTCCTGAAGGATCGCGCTGCGTACCGATGCCATTAGGAAGTCCGTTCATAAAGCCACCTGAATACTGCGAACCATCCTCTTCAATCAGCAAACCATGCCCAAACTGCACCCCATCCAAAAAACTTCCGCTGTAAATGGAACCATCCACATCCTGAAGGCAACCAAATCCGTGATACTGATTCTGTTCGAACTGCCCAACATACTCTTCCCCATTAGCTTTAATCAGTACACCTTCCAGAAAACTACCATCGGGCCGGAAATTTCCGGTAAATTCTTCCCCTGTAATAGAAACCATCTTCCCTTCTGTCAGAAAATCATCCTGCCATTTTCCACTCATGATTAATCCATCAAACCGTTTAAATCTTCCAATGAGAAAAGAATCATCCTTCCAACTGCCCTCCCAGCTTGATCCATCAGCAAGGGCAAGAACCCCGTACCCATGGCGCATACCCAATTTCCAGTTGCCAAAGTAGCGTTCATAATTGGCATCCGATTTGTAGCGCAATGTTCCGTGCCCTGAAAATAATCCATTTTCAAACTGGCCTTCATAAATATCCCCATTGGGATATTCCCTTCTGCCATACCCATCAGGTTTTCCCCGGATTAAATCCCCGTGGTAGACGGAACCGTCGTCAAAATTGTGCTTTCCCAAGGATGCTTCCCTCGCCAAACCGCTTGAGTTGACCCCATCTGAAGGTAATGACTCTTCCGGGGTAGTGCTGACCGAGTCACAGGATAGCAAAAGAAGAAACATGAGTGAGCAGCTCATGTAAAAGGAAAAAGAAAATCGTGGCACGGAAAACCCCATTAATAACTTATGCTCTTACTAACTTGAAATATACTCGTGACAATAGAAATCGCAATAATGGCCACTAGAGAAAAGGCGAAGCCCAGGGCAACACCAGATACCAAACTAGTCATAATCTTTATTCTTTTCGTTAACCCATCCCTGAATGTAAGGGCAGCATCTTCCATGCTATTACCGAGGTTTCCAGTTTTTTCACCCACTTCCAAAACATCCAGTTGCATCAAAGGCATAAGCTTATATTTTCTCAAAACTTCAGGTAGAGATCTTCCTTCGTTGACCAATCCCCTGGCTAACCTGAACTGACTTCTTAGGAAACGGTTTCTTATAGTCTTTTCACAAAGCCTGAGGTTCTCCGTTAGTCCAATCCCACTCCACATCAGAGTAGCCAACAAACTGGAGAGTTGAAAGAGTTCGGACAAGAAAAAGATCTCACCAAACAAAGGAAGTTTGAGCATGGACTGATCAAGCTTCTTTCCGCCCGACTCCGTTTTACTCCAGCGATTAGTAATACCAAAAGCTACCAACAACCCAATCACGACAAAGGGTCCAGTGGTAATAATTAAATTAGAGCCCTGAATGAGAATTTTTGCCATCAAATTCAGCTCGCCGCCGAGAGAGTCCAGCATCTCCTCGATCTGGGGAAGCAAAAAGAAGAGAAAAAATAGAACAACACCTAAAGCAACTAATACGACAAAAATCGGGTATGACATTCCTGAAATCACTTTATTCCGTATCTCTCTTTTCTCTTCTAGATGAGAAATGATTTTTTTGAGAATAGGTGAAACGTTCCCCGTCGCCTCTCCTGCCTCAATAATATAGGTAGTGGACTCGCCGAAATATCCCGGGAGCAAACGCATCGCCCGTGAAAGGGTTCGTCCTTCCGCAAGTTCGCGCCAGAGAACGGAGGCAATCTCTCTTTGCTCAGGATCAGACAATCTCTGGTTTAAAAGTTTCACCGCTTCCGCTACAGGCATGCCGCTTCCATGCAATTCGAGGAGGCGTTTCAAAAATTCCGTACCGACTTTCTCTCCCTTGGCACTGGTTCTTCGATGAAGCGATCTCGCTTTAGGAGATTTCTTGATCTCTTTTTCTGCAAGTTTAGAACCTCTATTTTGTTGGGTAATATTTCCTGAGGGGATTTTGACTTTGAGTACAGTGAGCCCCTCAGAGAGTAATTCCTTGCGAACCGCTTTGATAGAATCACCCGAAATACGACCAGACTTGGTACGCCCCTTCGAGTCGATGGCAAAGTATTCGAATTCAGCCATTATAACGCATCCAGCCCCCCAATTAGCCTATTCGAGGTCAGGAATAATTCTAGAATCTGGCTCCTCCGCAAAAATATCCGCATAACGAATTACTTCGTCTAGGGTGGTCAGTCCGCGTTTTACCTGATTCCAACCACAGGTCTGTAAAGTGGTCATCCCCTGATTAAGAGCAACCTCACGTATCTCCGGAGCCGAGGCACTCTTGATAATAAGGCTGTGGATGGCATCACTCATCTTCATAAGCTCAAAGATGCCAACCCGTCCGTGGTACCCAAGATTTTGACACTTCTCGCACCCTTTGGCCTCCAAAACTTTCTCTGCATGAATCACTTCAGTGATATCAACCCCAAGAAGAGTTAAGGTAGCTCTTAAATCTTCCTCTGGCAAGTTGGCCGCTTGGGCACATTGTGAACAAATTCTCCTCACCAGTCTCTGGGCAATCACCATCTCGACCGAGGAAGCAATGAGAAAAGGTTCGATCTCCATATCAATCAACCGGGTCACTGCACCAGGTGCGTCATTGGTATGAAGGGTACTGAGCACGAGGTGCCCGGTAAGGGAAGCACGAATCGCAATATCCGCAGTTTCCCGGTCCCGAATTTCCCCAACCATAATCACATCGGGGTCCTGCCGAAGAATTTCCCTCAGGGCACTGGCAAAGGTAAACCCAATTTCGGAATTCACCTGGGTCTGGTTGATTCCGGCAACTTCATACTCCACCGGATCCTCCACCGTCATAATGCGGCGTTCAGGCTTGTGAATGCGACGGATAAACGCCGTCAGGGAAGTGGACTTCCCCGACCCGGTCGGGCCAGTTACCATAACAATCCCATGTGGCTTTTCCAAAACCTTGACAATATTGGCTTCATCTTTACCCAGTAATCCAAGTTCCCGCATCGATAGTGGCTGCGATTTTTCATTGAGCAAACGCAGGCTGATGCTTTCACCATAGAGAGTCGGCAAAGTGGAAACCCGTATATCCAAATCACTTTGCCCATGGGTAAAGGTTATCCGCCCGCCCTGTGGTCTCCGTTTTTCCGAAATATTAATCCCTCCCATGATTTTGATACGGGAAATAATTGCATCCTGAAAACTTCTTAGATTGTCGGGTACTCGTACGGGCACCAACTGACCATCAATGCGATAGCGTATTTGCAGGGTTTCCTTGTGGGGTTCAAAATGAATATCCGTGGCCCGGTCGACGATCGCCCGCTGAATCACCTCATTGACAAACTTAATGATCGCAGCGTTTTGGTCCTCCAGATCATCCTGGACTTCTGCCTCGCCCTCCTCATCCAAGTCAGAATCCTCCAAACTGTCCGCACCAATACCGAAATTTTCTGTTATGGCACGAATGATTTTCTCAGGCATTCCCATATGCCAGATAGGCTTGAGTCCAGAAACGGCAAAAATCCATCGGCTCATCCTTGGGCTTGGAGGCCATACCGTAGCCAAGTGAATTTTGCCATCATCAATCTCTGCAGAGGTGCGAAAGTCGAGCATTTGGATGTACTTATCAGCACACTCACTCAATGTAGCTAGAATTTCGGAAGAGGAACAGGGCTTGGTCAGTATTTTAAAGACCTTGCCGGAATTGACTGCATTCTTGGTAAGCTCAAAATCGGAATGACCAGTCAGTAAAACAGTCATGGTCTTGGGCTCATATTGCTTGATGAGTTCAAGCATTTCAGGTCCATTCATCTCAGGCATTACCATGTCTGATAAAACAATGGCAATATCGCCATGCTCCTTAAATACCTCTAATCCATCCATACCGTTGGCTGCAGTACAAATTTCGTAATCTCTACCAAGCGTACGGCGGAAGGCCTGAAGTATGGATTCATCATCATCCACACAAAGCACCTTAAGTTTAGAGGGTAGTTTTTTCTCTACTCTCTTGATGGGTAGACAACCAAAGGCATGAATCAACCTAAGAGGTAGTCTCTTGGTGGGATTTTCGACTAATTCAAAAGTCTCCACAAAAGGGAGTTCTGCTTTCTCAGCTATTTTACGAACTGCCACATCCAAAGAGAAGGAATATTTAGCAGCCAAAATTCGAGCCCGTTCCTCCAAAGGTGCGGAAAGTATATTAAGCCTGTCAACATCGGGTAAATCAGGCCACCAAAGCATCGCATCCTCTAGCAGTGAGCCGAAACTGGGTGAGGATTGAGCCGGCACTTCCTCCGTCTCCTCTTGGCTAAGAACCATTTTCTTGGGCGAATTCATCGCAGTACATCCGAAACCATCTGACCGCCTAACGACGCCGGGGAGGAGGAATCGATTTAGCAGCCGGCGATGGTGGTCGAGCCCCAGTTTTTGTGGTTTTTGACGGCTGCCCGCTTGGGACAGACATAACACGATTGTCTGGAGTTTTCAGTGCAAGGGACATCCCCCCCTTCAGCCTGACCTCGTCTTTCTTCTCGTCAAAGCCGACAATCTCAACCTTTCCGTCATCAAAAGATTCTCCTTTCCTTAGCCAGACACCTTCGTTTTTAGCCTTATCAAAAATGGCAAAATGCCATTCATTCTCAAATTTAAAATAGCCACGAAACTCAAGGTTTGGATTGCGCGGAATCGGTGCAGGCGGCGGTGGGGCGGGTCTAACCACAGGAGGCGGCGCTGGCTTATTCCCCCCTGGTCGGAGAAAAGGATTTTCTGCCCCCTGGCTAAATAAAGGTTCGAAAAAAAAACCTCCTCCACAAAGAAGCATTATAGTAATGACTGAAAGGCGAATCATAACTTTGGCAATGGCGAAGGCTCATCTTGAACTGACTCGAGCCCTAGGTCCTTTTGATCAAGATTGGGCATGCCAAGAATTTTACCTGAAGGAGAAGTGAATTTGGGGGCGTATTGCGGAGCAAGCCTAGCATCAATTAAGTTGATGTTCTCATCCGACAACTCTTGGCCCGGTCTCATGATGGTTGGCCGCAAAAAAATCAGAAGCTCGGTTGGTGTGTACTTAATCGTCTTGGGGCGGAAAAACTTTTCTCCAAAATAAGGAATATCACTCAACAAATTGAATCTAGACTCACTCGAATCAACCTGTACTTCTTGCAACCCACCGAGAACCAAAATTTCTTGGTCCTGAATCGTAACAAAGGACTTTGCTTCCCGAATCTTTTTGGCAGGCAAGGATTGCCCCGCGTAAGAGTTACTTTGAGTCTCATCGAACTTTTCAGCCTTTACCTCGACTTCCATAAAAATCGATCCCCGCGAAGTCATCAACCCATTCTCGTCAAATGAAGGCAAACCAATCTTTGGCTTTTTGATATTAAGCTCAGTCTTAGCAGTTATCTGATCCCTCTGCCCGGTATTGGTATTCTCCGAGGAAGAATAATTTCCGTAAGTGGGCACTACAATATTACGCTCATCTTCGATAAGAATATGCACCTCAGGGGCGTTGTGAGAGACCATTAGAGAAGGTGTCGAAAATATTCGTACATCATTTCTTTCCGCAGAGAGGGCAAATAATTGATCCCACCTCAGTGCCGAAAGCTTCCAATTGTCTAATTCAAAGGGCAGCGCAGCATTGATACCTGGAACTGAAAGAACACCCTGCACGATATTATTAGGGGCCACAACTGTAGATTCTTCGGTAACCTGACTCCCATCGTTTAATGTTGAAACAACCTTAACAGTTTTGGACTGCTCACCCGATGCTTCACCAAAAAGATTATCGCCCTTTGATCCTCTGGCATATTTTGACCACTCCACATTTGTGAGCAAAGCATCGATGCCTCTTTGGTTTTGCTCAGTCAAATCAACCATTACAAAAATAGTATCGATTCGAGCTAAAGGCAAAGGCTGGTCAAGAGATTCAATCATCCTGCCAATCTCATCGATATCTGCCTTGGTTCCATAAACCAAAATAGCGTTACTTCGCTCGTCAGAGGATATGGTCACAAAATCACTAAACTCATGTGCACCCTCGCCTCCTGAATCAGCAACTGAGTTACCAACGGGGGCTTTAGCCGTAGCCTGTCCTTCGGGCAAGGTAACGGACTTATCTTGACGTTGTGTCGCGTTTGCCCGGGCAGCCGTGTTCTTACCCTGCAATTGCTGCTTGATTCGTTGTTGGTTTTTTATGACTTCATCGAGAATACCCTGTATCTCTTTTGATTCAGCGTGCTGAAGCTTAAAGAGCTTGCTTGTGGTCTTCATTTTCACAGGAGCATCTAATTGCTCCAGGAAAAACCATAGGGTTTCTTTGTTTTCTTCGCGGGTAATAATGATCAACTTCCCCGTACGTTCGTCCGAGTCCAATAATGTGGTTCCTCCAAGAAAGGGTTTCAGGCTGCCTTCAATCATCCCTTTAAGTTTGCTCTCTAGCTCACGGGCACCGGCGTGCTGTGTATGCCAGACATAAAAATCGGTACCCAAGTCCTCCTTGCGAATTGGGCGGTCTATGGTTTCCAGAAGTTTTTCCATTCTTTGAAGATTGAGTAGAGAATCTGTCACCAGAATACTGTTCGCTTTTTCAAAGACTAGAAGGGCACCTACATTAGGGGTAGAAAAAGGATTAAGCTGCTCCTTCACCTCGCTCGCTGGAGCATATTCCAAGTGAAACATTTTAATATATATCCTTTGACTTGGTGCATAACCAGAAGCAGGTCCATCCAACCAGATTGGAACATGAACATTTATGCCCGTAGCAGGGACTGCTTTAAAAAATTGATCATCTATTTTGGAAATCCCCACCCCGTTCATTGCCAACAGACTATCTAAAGCACTAAGCGTCTCCCTTTTAGTGAGAACGCTCATGCTATCAAAAGTGATTTTTACCTGAGGCAAATTTTGAGGCCTAAGTATATACCTGCCCGTTATCATTTGGATCATATCTAAAATCATATTAGCATCCTGATCACGAAGACGAAGGCGCTCCAACGGTTCGTCCAATCCCTCTATCAGGCTCAATTCTGCAGGGTCAGAAAGTATCCCTAAAGGGAATTCCTCATCATCTGTAGCAGGAGTAACCGGCACACCTACCCCGACCGCTTCCCCTGCGGGCACCTGACCAAACCCCGGAGTGATATATAAGGAAATAAAGAGAAGGAAGTAGATTAAAAGTTTCATTGATCATTAAATTCGACGGAACTCACCTCAAAACTTGCATCAAAGGTAGTCGGGTCATAAGGCCTCGATTTGGGCGGGTAATTAGGTTCTATCTTCACTTCACTAAGGAACATGAACGGACTTTCCTCCCGAATCAAGCTGGCAAAACTATTAACTTGATCATAGCTAGCCCGGTCAAAAGTAATTTTTACTCGATGCTGGGAATACCTTTCTCGCTCATCTGTGTCCAATTCGCGATAATCGCGGGCTGGGAAAACTCGGTCAGCAAGACTAGATGCACGATTGCTCAGATTCTTTTTGTCGTAGCTTTTGTTTTTTTGAACAATTTTCTGCTCTTCTAATGCTTGGTTAATAACTGGCTTGAGATTGATGACGCCCTGATAACCAGCAATCGCCTCTTTGGTCATATTCCACTGCTGATATAAATTCGACCCTTGTTCAACCGTCTTCAAAAGACCGAGCAACAAAGCAACCCAAATAGAAAGGACCAAGAGTCTTTGCTCACGAGGACTCAACCGAAAAAATAATTTCTCTACCATTTTCATGGTTTTGCCCCCCCACCTTCAGAGGAAGACGCCCCCTCAACCTCTTCGATAAGATTGATTTCTATTTCGAAAGTGGTCTTGCCACCTTCACTTTTAATTTCACGTATTTCGTCTCCTCCCCTGCCCTTGCGAAGCTGGGCCACGCCCGCACCTTCAATATTACTTAAAAAAGTATTCACCGATTCTACATTAATCCCTTCGCCCTCAAGCTTGACATGGTTTCGAGTTTCGAAATGTGCCTTACTAAACCAAAGACTTGGACGGTCAACCTTGCCTCCACGATGAACTGAGAGTCGACCGATAGCTCCAAACGGATCAATACCACCTAATTTATTTTGCTTTAGCTTTTCGAGAAGCTTTTGTGACTCCAAAACAAGAGGAACCTCTTCGGCCATTTCCGCGGCCAGCCTTGATAAGCCGCGGTGCTTAAAATCAAAAATCTCCAGAGTTACAAAGAATGCGAACAGAAGAATTAGAAAAACAGCGGATGCCTTCAATGCTCGCCACAACGACCTCTCCTTCAGGCGCTTTGTTTTTTCCTGCTCTTTAAAAACTGGGGACCTAAGATCGTGATTCCAGAGAAGATCTGCTTCCATTCTAACATTCCGATCAAGTTGAATATGCACTTCCTCTCCTGATTTCCAGTCATGCTCAAATTCGAAATAGCCGTCAGGATTCCTAAAGATATTTCTGGCAATCAGTATATCAGGCAAAAGCTTATACTTGCTAAGGTCGACCAGCGAAAGAAGCCTACCTCTTGCTGACTCAAAGGACTCCTCACAATTAAGCTCGATGGGTAATGAGAAGATCTCGTCTGGGGTGCTTGAGTGGGATGGGAAAGTCGCCGCAGTAAGCGTTTCATCACAAATAAAAAAAACGAGTGTCGGTTCTTCGTAATGCGTTGCTAGCAAACTTACAAAGGATGGAAAAATTCTTCTAAATAGCTCAAGGTTCTCCCACCCAAGCTGATGAAGCTTGCTCATGGGAGTAGCAAATATGAGTACTTTGTATGATTTGGTGCAGTAATGATATCCCCATGCCAATTGCTCAGCAGGATAAGGGGAAAAGACAGGTTCATCGAGCAGGCCTTCGACAAATCTTTGCACAACAGGAACCGTTGATTTTTCATCATCCCCTTTTCGAATTTGGGATATTAGGTTGGAAGGCAAATCAAAGGACTCACAAAAAAAATGCTCGCCTGGGATGCGCAAGGTGACCTCCCGTAAATCTCCCAAAGACAAGGACGGGGACTTTTCAATTTTATCCACCATATCTACGGCTAAAAGTTAGATTCTTGCACTATTCTAGTCGATCAAATTCTCATTTTCCCTGATCGCTAAAATCCTGAAGGGATACTTGAGGGCAACATTCTGAGAATTCCTCGGCTTTCCTTTACCCTGAGAGGTATTACTATTTTTTTGCTGGCCGGGCTTACCCGAGCTCAGGTCGGTCGATAGGATTGCATGAAGCTTAAACTCTGCCTTTCCTTTTGAAATCGATACCTCAATCCTAAAAAGAGTAGCGGATGTGGTTAACTTAATGCCACGAATGCTTTGTAATTGGGCGAGATTGGGGTCACTCAAGTTGGTGTAGTAAGGCTCACCTCCACTACCAAACCTTGGTCCGGCAGCGATCTCTTCGTACAGGGAGTCATCGTCTCCGCAAAGAAATTTTTTAAGGTAAAAGGACACTCCATTTATATTAAGCGGTCCTTGATTGAAAAAAGAGAAGGCAGAGCGAAAATTCTTCAAATTTCTAGTTTCACTTCCATTCTCTGCGAAAAATAAACCACTATACTCTGCTTCGTCCGGGTCGTATGCAAAACCCTTAATAAATCGAAATTCCTCAAAATTCTGCACTTTTTTTCCTGGAGTAAAATAAGGGGGGTCCATCTTCTCATAGTAATTGTCCTCGGCTCCTTCTTCCCTCTCATTTTCATCAGGGTCTTCCCAATCCATCCAAGCATCGTAATAAGGCTCGCCATCATCTTCATCCACCCGCTTCTCTCCCCCACCGTGCATTTGAGCAAACATTGAGATTAAGTCTTTTTTGGATACGATGGCACGGTGAATTTTTGCCGATTCATCTACCAACCTGATACTCCAGCGTACTGTCTTGTCTAAAGGGCTCAAGCCAGACCAAGCGACAGGATCTCCCCACCCCTGCTGAGGCTCATAGAGATTCCCTTCAATTAATTTAAATTCATTGAGGACTCCGGCTGCTATATCAAGGGCGGAATAAGCGTGCACCCTTAAATCATCCCGCCTGTGGTATTGGCTAACATGCCTGAGTTCCTGAACAGTCTCTTCCATCAACCTAATGCAAAGGACCGAAAGAAAGACAATCAGAGCGAGCACAAAGACCAAAATCGCCCCTTTTCTTTTTCCCGCATTAGCCAGTTTCATAGAGGTTCCTCCGTAATACCGCTAGGTGAAGGGCGATCAATCGCTAGGGAAATGACCCTCTCTAGGTTTTCCTCATCCCAGCGGAAAACTAACTTGGCAAAAGCGGGCAGACGGAAATTCCCACTGTCAATATCTTCCTCTAATTCATCCTCAATTTCCCAACTTTTCGGATCATCAGGACCCGCGTCTTCCTCTCCATAGTAGCAGTAGTAAACTTCAGTACAGAATGGACTAATTAAAGTACAAAAAAGCTCATCATCATCCTCAGGCTCTCTTTGACCCTTGTCATTTTTTTCCAACTCCTGAAGGTCGGAATACCAAAGTAAACAAAGGCCATCCCTCTCGTCGACCTGCAGAAAGGCATGCACCCGGCTTGCCACCTCACTCGGGTTCGGCCAAAAAAACAAGGGAGGTGCTTCTCTTAGGTAAAACTGTAATAGAGGGTCATCGGTTTCGGAAAACCCCGGGGCTCGACCCAAAGTGATGGCCTTTTTTCGTGAACTCACCCCCACGGGTATTGTCGCCTCCTCCAACATCGCAGTCAGAGAATGAGCGACTCCATTGACATGAGCATCAAAGGCATCTCGAGTAGCAGGCCGGTTTGCCCAGGCCTGGGAAATGGTCACCAACAGGGAGGTCGCCGCCGCAAGGACAAGCCCACCGATTGCCAGAGCCAGAAGAACCTCAACTAGGGAAAATGCACGCTTTTTTCTCAACGATTCCGTTTCCTTTCCGTTTTAAGGTCGCGAATTTTATCCCGCTTATCCTCGAGCAAGCGGTTTCGCTCCGTGGCAAAATCAGCATGCCCCCCCCAACTCGGGCGCAGGAGATACATTTGCGAGTTCCGCACACCCGGCTCGATGCCGAAATCGTCATTCCCCTCGTACTCAAGAGTTAAGTTTACCAAATAAAGATCGAGCACTTCAGTCATTTCCACTTCCACCTCCCACTCCACTTCTCCCATGGTCAGAGCGGTTAGCTCTCCTCCCTCTTCAAGTTTTTCATAACTTGGTTCAGTCAGCACCTGACTTCGCACCCAGAGAAGATCCTGCTCTAACTCCCGTGCATCTTTCATCAGTCGAATAGTTCGGGAGGCCACAAAAGCGCCATCGACGAGGTAAACAGCAGCCAGACCGAATATCGCTAGGGCCACAAGGACTTCTATTAACATGAAGCCGGACTTCTTCCCGTCCTGTTGAAGAACAATTCTCATCTCAATTTACCCTCAAGCACAAATCCGGAAAACGGGTCGAATTCAAACTTTCTATCTTCTCCTCTGTGCCTAATTTTTACCTCAAACTGCACACTCGATCCGGAATGAAAGCGGATACGACCCAACCGGAGTTGATTTTCACGATAAATTGTACGCCCCCGGGCAGAGCCGCTCAACGGGCCAACCGCCCGAAATTCTATCTCTGGAAACTCCCCTCTTTCCTCTTCATCTACTTGGGAGAGATTTTTGTAGATTGGATGGCTGGTAAGAACTCCCCCACCTGCGTCGGAGATAACGAAGGATGCGTTGTTTTCGTCATAGGCAAGAAAAGTGGGCTCTTTTCTTTCTCCGGCATAGTAGCCTGCATCTAATACCGCTCGTTTGAGCACACGAAGGGGTGGCTCATACCCACTGGCATTGATAAAGGCCCCAGCATTGCCCGCTACAATACCTGCCATCACCCCAATCAGGGCAAGGACCAACAAAACTTCGAGTAAGGTAAAGCCTAGGCTTTTTCTATGGGTCAGAGAGGTGGGCAACTCAATTCCCGCTATCCCAGTTCCCGATTACCTTGCCGTCCGGTGCAGTGGTCGAGAGATCAAAACTACTTGGATTTCGTGATCCTGGACACTGGTAAATGTAATTTTTTCCCCATGGATCCTGAAGGTCGGATGCCCTCTTCACAAATGGGGGCAATCCGTTCGGTGGTGTACGTAATTCTGAAAGGCTCTTAGGGTAGTCACCGACTAGGGCAAAATAGGAGTTAATGTAAGCCTCTCCCGTACTGTTGACCCATGTCTGAGCAGCCTGTACCTTACCACTGCCAAAAATGCCACCCAGATTACTCATCGCCAACCCGGCAACAATCCCGATCAGTGCGAGCACAATAAGAATTTCCACCAGGGTAAAGCCCCCCTTTCGGCGGACAGCATGCGTTCTTGAATTAATGGGTTTTTTCCTCAGGTCACTCATGGTTTTGATTTTATGCCCGCACCCGCTTAGTTTGCAAGCATGGAGACAAGTTGTGCAATCCGAAGAGCAGAAGGAATAATCTTGCCTCACCATGGAAATCTGAACATCAAAGAATTGTGACCTTACCCGATTTCCTCCCTGTTCTCATCCAAATCCTCCTTGCTGTGGGTATGGGCGTTGGGATTCTTGTAGCAAGCCATCTTTTCGGCCAGCGGGCGGTACGCGGTAAAATCAAGGATTCTCCCTACGAATGTGGCCTCGCTTCGGAAGTCGGAGCAACTACTCGCTACTCGGTAAAGTTTTATGTTACCGCCATGCTCTTCATTTTGTTCGATATCGATGTGGTTTTTCTTATACCTTGGGTCTTAACCCATAGGGAATTGACCGCCGCAGGTATTTCATTGCTCTGGCCGATGCTCTTTTTCACCTTTGTATTGGCGGCCGGACTTTTATACGAACTGAAAAGTGGTGCATTGGAGTGGGAAAAATAGTTTTTTCTAACTCACTTCCTCTCCAATCTTCCGTTCTGGCCGGGCACATCGGTTTTTTAGTCTATGCAGGTTGACCGTTACATCTCCAGCACTCGCATCATCGACCTGACCAGTCCGGATCTCCACACCGCATATTCCGAACTTCTAGGTTCTTTCAAATCTCTTCTTCCCTCAGCTGCCTCCCGTAAAAAAGTACTCAATGAATTGATCGAACGGGAACATTCGATGACCAGTTACCTTGGCGAGGGAGTCGCACTTCCCCATGCCAGGGTGAAAATGAAACGGCCCTTTGCCCTAGCTATTGGGCGTTGCCCTACCGGGCTCAATTTCCAGGGCAAGGACAGTTATGAAGATATCCGTTTCGTTTTCCTGCTCATCGCTAATGAAAACGCTAAAAATTACCTTTCCTTCCTTGCGACGCTAGCCCGGACATTTCAGGACAAGTCCGTTATGGACCACCTTTGGATGGCTCGGGATATTGCCGAGTTTAAGGAGGCGGTCAAAAATGCCTTCGCTGGCACCGACGAGCGCCCAGCACGCCGCCGTACCAAGTTTAATAAATTGCTTACCGACGAGGCCGCCAAGATTGCTAAAGCTGCCGATTGCTCGACCATCCTTGTTTTCACCGATGTCTTCCCCCCTAGCCTAGCCCCGAGAATGACCTTCCCCGGGTTCCGGGTGGTTTTGGCAGGGGAGGATGTGTCCGACCATGAGCGCGATCACCACCGTGCCCATGCCACCCTCGCGGTGCGGGCTCATTCCAACTCCCGGCTCTCCCAGTTGCGGGCGGCCATACTCCTCGGTCTGACCCGAGATATTTTTGGCTTCCAGGATCGGGTATGTTGTGTGGGTGGAATCCCCCAGAGCGGACAGCTTGACACCGTACTCGTCGTTGATGTGGATGAGGAATTTGAATCGGCCATCGGGCATGGGGAGGATATGCTTCCTGCGAGCGTATCTGCGGAAGCATTAGAAAGGCTCACCGCCATCGCCACCGATCTCGCCGTTACCGGGAGGGAAGGAAAGTCCATCGGGGCCATGTTTGTCCTCGGAGATCATATTGAGGTGATCAAGCGATCCAAGCAACTTATCCTCAACCCCTTCCACGGGTATGAGGAAGAAGACCGCAACATCCTCAATCCCTTCATGGATGAAACCATAAAAGAACTCGCACTGATTGATGGTGCTTTTATCGTGCGTGGTAATGGCGTGGTCGAAACCTCGGGCAGTCTTATTCAAGCCAAAGCAGAAAACATCAGCTTGCCTGGAGGTTTGGGCACTCGCCACGCCGCGGCCGCTGCTATCACCGCCACCACCGACTCTATCGCCCTTGTAGTTTCCTCGTCCGGCCAAGTCACTTACTTTCGCAAAGGACGAATGTTCACTTTGTACGAACGCTCGGCAGGCAGGTCGTTGTAATCTCTTTGCATGTCGAACATTCCACCCAACCCGGTTCCAAGGCTGGGATTTTTTGGGGGTAGTTTTGATCCTCCCCACCGCGGACACTTTGCCATGGCGGAAAGCATCCTTGAGAGTGCTTCCCTGGACCTGCTCCTGCTCTGCCCCGCCTTTCATGCCCCCTTGCGCGACCGCCCTCCCTTGTTTACTGCACACCACCGCTTGGGCATGGTTACGGCTATGTGCAAAAAAATCCCCAAAGCCCATGCCTGGGATTACGAAGTCAGCCAGGAAAAGGTCTCCTACACCATGCACACCATCTCTGAGGTCAAAAAAAAATTCTCTCCAGAAAAACTTTTTCTTGTGCTCGGTTCCGATCAATTTGCCCAACTCCCCAAGTGGAAAAATATCGAACAGCTAGCCAAGCTTGTTAAGTTCCTCGTCTTTGCCCGTTCTACCCACCTCATCGAGGCACCTTCTATTCCCCACCTTCGCTGGGAGGAAATACAAAATCCATTATGGGAAGTTTCTTCCACTTCCATCCGTAAAAATATCGAAATGAAACTCCCTTTTTCCCACAACCTTACCGAGGAAGTCTTGCAATACCTCAAAGATTTCTCTCTTTTACCGAATTCCTTATTTCAACTGTGAAACCTGTACTCCCCTCCTCCAAAAAAGCCCTCAAGCAACAACTGGCCCTCGCCTGCAATGCACTGCTCGACAAAAAAGCAGAAGACCTCACCCTTCTTTACTTCGGAGAAAAGTCTTCCCTCACCGATTGCTTCATTATTGCCACGGGCACATCAGACCCCCACCTCAAGGCCCTGCGAGACAACCTTGAAAAAACCCTCAAGGAAAATAACATCGAGACGCTCTCCCGCGAACGGTTCAAACCGGGGGGCTGGCTTGTCCTCGATGCCATCGATTTTGTAGTTCATCTGTTTTCCAGGGAGCAAAGGGAGAACTATGCACTGGAACACCTATGGAAAGATTCAGACCAATTATCCCTCGAAGAGCTGAGGGTTTCGGACTAACCGCCTCTCCTGCCTAGACCAATGATCTAAGCATGCAAAAACTCAGGGGTTGCCAAGCGTTTGATTTTTTCGCATTTTTTACGATTTAATCTTTGCCCGGATGGCGGAATTGGTAGACGCGCTGGATTCAAAATCCAGTTCCCGCGAGGGAGTGAGGGTTCGACCCCCTCTCCGGGTACCATTCAATTCTAAGAGTTTTACATTTCTTTTTTTATGGAAGTGATCATCCGCCGCGGCAAGGAAGCCGATCTGCCCGCCCTGCGGGATATTCTCAACCATTACATTCTCCACACCGTGGTGACTTTTGAGATGGTGGAATTATCTCTGGAAAACCGCAAGACCTGGTTTACTCAATTCCGCGAAGAGGGGCGGTACCAACTAATGGTAGCTGAGCAGGAAGGCGAAACCATTGGGTACGCGGCCAGCCTACGGTTTCATCAACGCCCCGCTTATGCCCCATCGGTAATGACCAGTATCTATGTCCATCCTGATTTTCTTGGCCAGGGCGTGGGAGGGAAGGTTTATTCCTCCCTTATCGAAAATTTAAAACAGGCCGAAGATGTGCACCGTGCCTACGGGCTGGTGGTTTTGCCCAATCCCGGATCCGTGCAACTCCATCAGAAGCTGGGATTCAGGGAAGCAGGATTACTCCACGAAGGGGGCTATAAATTTGGGAAATATCACGATGTCCAAATTTACGAACACCGTCTGGGAAAAGAGTAAAAACGATTCTTCCTAGCTTAATTAGCTGGGAAGCAGGTCAGCAACCAATTCCCTCTCCTCTGCCAGTTCATTGACCGAAGCATCGATTTTCTCTCTGGCAAAATCATTGATCGGTAAGTCCTGCACAATCTCCCAGTTCTGCCCGTCCGAACGAATAGGGAAGGAGGTAATCAACCCTTCCTTGGTTCCATAACTTCCATCCGAAGCAACACAGACACTATTCCAGTCGCCCTGAGGAGTAGGTGTGGTGAGCGATTTCACTGTATCGATAGCCGCATTGGCAGCAGAAGCAGCCGAGGAAGCCCCACGTGCCTGAATAATGGCCGCTCCGCGTTGCTGCACGGTGGGTATAAAATCAACATGGGCCCAGGTATCGTCTGCAATCACTTCAGGAGCTGCACCCCCCCCAATCCGGGCATTGTAATAGTCAGGATACTGAGTGGCGGAGTGATTTCCCCAGATGGTGACATTCGATACTTCGGAAACCGGACGGTTCGCTTTTTGGGCAAGCTGGGCAGCGGCACGGTTTTCATCGAGTCGGGTCATAGCAAACCAGCGGTCCCGTGGAACATCCTGGGCATTATTCATTGCGATTAAGCAGTTCGTATTGCAGGGATTGCCCACCACAAGGACACGCACATCCGCTGCGGCGTTCTTTTCTATGGCCCGGCCCTGCCCGGTAAATATTTTTCCGTTAATCCCGAGCAGATCGCCCCGTTCCATGCCAGCCTTACGGGGAACGCTTCCAACCAGCAGTGCCCAGTTCGCACCATCAAAACCAGCATCCAAATCGGAAGTGGGACGAATATCCTTGAGCAAAGGAAAGGCACAATCATCCAGCTCCATGCAGACCCCTTCAAGTGCTTTCATGCCTGGCTCGATTTCAATCAGGTTAAGCGCAACGGGTTGATCTGGTCCAAAGACCGCTCCAGAAGCGATAC
>Ga0181568_10000993_pt1 | contig 25996 bp, 23 predicted proteins | sample 101ome_20_FD_133758 | JGI IMG/M metagenome (GOLD analysis project Ga0181568, IMG submission 133758) | Coastal salt marsh microbial communities from the Groves Creek Marsh, Skidaway Island, Georgia - 101404AT metaG (megahit assembly) | ecosystem: Environmental > Aquatic > Marine > Intertidal...
AAGGTACAGCCTAAAATCAATTTATGACTATCTAAGTGATTTTCCTTAATCTCTTTTAAATTTAAAAATTTTTAGATTTCTTGTTTTTGTTCTTAACCACTACTTAATGCAAAAATGTTAACTAAGAACCATACTAAACAACATCTTAAAGCCCAGATTTGATGTTTTTTAGTCGAATAATGTAGGACTAGTAAGACCAGAAACGCTGCGAATAGAGCTATAAGTCGTTTCTGGACTAGTTCGTTTTAAGGCTATTTTTCTTAGGATTTTGCAAATCTTTAGCTTAAATAAACTTAACTTTACGGGTTTTAATAATTTCCTTATTTTTGCTATAATAGAAATTAATAAAATCAATAAATATTCAAAACTAAAGAAAAAAAACTAATATTTCTTGTCAAAAATATTTTTCTTTATGCTTTGTAACTTTAAGGAGTTTTATATTTTATGGAATTTAATGGGGTAGGACAACAACAACCAGGAATTCAGAGGGTACAAGTACCTAGTTCTCATAGGACAGGAGCAGCACCAGCACCAGTTCCTGTTCCAGCACGAGTTTCAGGAAGACAAGGTGATAGTTTTTTACCTAGTGGAAATTCGCAACCTGTGTGGTTGGGAGTGGGTACATTAGGGTCTGCTGTTTCAACAGATAAATCAGGAGCATTAAACAAACTTGTAGCAGCAGCAGCAAATAGGTTCAATACATCGGCATAAATTTTTTATCAAATAAGATATTTTTTTACTTTATATAACTAACAAGGGAGTTGGATTTTATGACAGAGATAAACACAAACAATAATTTTTTACCAATAGGAAAAGCAAGAGATCTTTTACCAGTTAGTAATGATCCTTCAAACCAAGCAATTGCTCAGACAAGTTATGCTACAGCTCATGGTGCAGCAGTGAACATTGCGGCACAAATAGCTTCCGTATACTATTACTACAGGATCCCCAAAGAAACAAAAAAGTATTTAAGATTAGCTAATAAACGCCCTAATTTAAAAGGCATTCAAAATTTATTAGATGCAGCAGGTCTTGTTTGCGATGACATAGCTCAAATAGCAGCAAAGTCTGGGTTAGGTTTTCAAGCTGTATAATATTTTTTATTAATTAATTCGTCTGGTAAATATTGTTGTTCGATAAAAGCATCTGGGTAATTGTGCGGATATTTGTAGTCGGCTTCTTTGAGATTGCGTAAATGTTTAGGTACTGCAAATGCAGGGTTGTTATAACAATCTGCTAAGGCTTTGTCGAGGGCTTGGTAAGATTTATTTGATTTAGGTGCTTTTGCTAGATATACAACAGCTTGTGCAAGAGGTATACGCGCTTCTGGCATTCCAAGATTAAGGGCGGCGTTATATGCGGCATTTGCAATCACTAATGCCTGTGGATCTGCCATGCCCACATCTTCTGCCGCTGTTACTAAAATCCGGCGTGCAATTGCTTTTAATTCTGCTCCTTGCGACAAAAGTCGTGCTAACCAATACAAAGATGCATCGACATCACTACCACGCATAGATTTTTGTAATGCTGAAACACAATCATAATAAGAGTTAGCGTCGCTAGCAATTAAATTTTTATCTAAGATTTTTTTTGTTTGTTCAGTACTAATTAAATCTTTGCTAGTATCAATTAAAATTTCTAATTTTGTTAGTAAGGCTCGTGCATCGCCGCAGGCAAATCTAATCAAAAGTTCTTTGGCACTTGCTTCGATTGTTTTGTTTTCTTGTTGTAAACAACGATCAACCATGCTTGCCAAATCATTATACTTATGTGGTTTAAGTTCAAAATTTATACAACGCGATAATAATGCTCTATTGATCGAGACCGCAGGGTTTTCTGTTGTTGCTGCAATAAATGTCAGTAATGATTTTTCAACTGCATCAAGTAAAATATCTTGTTGGCTTTTATTGAAATTATGAACTTCATCTACAAAAAGTAAAATACTGTTTGGTAATTTGGTCGCTTTTTCAATAATTTCTCTAAGTTCACGAACTCCAGAATTAAAGGCGTGTATTTTAATAAATTCTTTTTTACTTTTTTGGGCTGCTACTAAAGCGATAGTTGTTTTACCAGTACCCGGAGCTCCCCATAAAATACAAGATTGTTTTACTCCTTGTGCAAACCAAGCTTGGAAGGCTGGATTGTCTTTGATTGAACCAAGGATTTCACCTAATTCTTTTGGGCGCATTTTTTCTGCTAAGGGCAAAAAATTCTCTTTTTGGCTATAAAATAAGCTGTTTTGCATTTAAAATTAAATCCAAAAATTAATTCTAGCATTTCCTTAATCGGCTTTTAATTTGCCTCTGTTTCTTTATTAATAAGGACTCCCATTCAATGATACTAAAACAACAGTTTCTTGATTTTTTACATAAATGTGATTTTGCTCAATCTTTTTTAACTGATCTTGGTTATTCAAATCAAACAATAGAAAAATCTAGAACTTCACAAGATTTAATTTTTGCAAATGATTCAAGAAAGTATTATCAGGTTTTAAGGGACTATCGCTTTTCTTTAAAAGCGATGATAGAAGAATATTTTTTAACAAAAAAAATTGATACTAATAAATTTTCAGATATAAAAGAGTCAATTTTTGATTTTGTATCTAATAAAAAAAATTGTTTAACTGCTTTTGTTTTTAAATTTGTACTTAGAGATATTAATTCACAAATTTTATATTTAGAATCTGTGGCAGATTTTGATACAGATAGTACGGAGTTATTAAATGACCAAAAAGTTATAGACTTAGATTACTCAACAGCACTTGCTTTTAATAAAATAGCTAGTTCGCTTTTGAGTTTTTTAAATCAAATAGATACTTTTGATGTCGCAGATGATATTAATCAAGTACAAATTTTGATATTACAAAAAACTATGACAAATATCAAAAATGATTTTCAACAATTGCTCAATATTTTGCAAATAGAAATTGAAGCTCAAAATACTAATCAAAAAATAGATTCAAATAAAATTTTTCTTGATTATACAATTACAACTTTGCCTGTAGATATTGCTACAAAAGCGATTGATCTTTTAAATTTACGCAATGAGGGTTGTGAAACTTTTTGTTTTAATTTGCAAGAAGCTTTACTTGAGGATATTAAAGATTTTTATAGCTACTTAGTAAACCTAGAAAGATTTTTTAGTTCTTTAGTAATAGATTAAGATAGCTTTGCCATTCTTTGTAGTAAGAATCTAAGTTTTCTTGTGCTTTAAATTCTTTATCTATTTCTAAGTTTACTGTGACTTCACCTGTCATTTTAGCAGCGCCAAGTGCCGTCATTTCTGTTTCTGTGTATCTGCGGATGGTCTTTTGCAAAAGATTTGCTTGAAATTGTAATAGGGTATCATTTTTACTAGCACCGCCATCGACATGAATAATATCAATTTGCTCTTTGTTTTCTTTATCTAAAACTTCAAAAATATCTCTAACGCGAAATGCAATAGATTCGAGCGCTGCTCTTGCTATATGCGCTTTGTTAGTTGCCCTAGTTAGCCCAAAAATACTACCGCGAATATGTCCCTGCCAAAAAGGAGCTCCTAGACCAGCTAGTGCTGGAATTAAAAAGACACCATTGGTATCTGTGACTTGATTTGCTAAGCTTTCAATTTCAGAACTTTTTTCAATAATTTTTAATTCATCGCGCAGCCATTGTACGATAGAGCCACCAACAAAAATACTACCTTCTAATTGATTTGTTTGAAATAATTCGCAATCATTTTTTTTATAAGCAATACTTTCTAGTAAACCTTTATGTTTTTTTGGTTCTGTGATGAGTATGGTTTCCCTTTCTTTGGCAATTTGATCTTTTGTAATTGTTTCATTAAAGCTTTTGTCATTTACTTTTGTGTTTAATGTTTTGCCGGGTATTAAAACAAAAGTGCCTGTACCATAAGTGATTTTTGCTTGGTTGTTATAAGCATAAAAAGCCGCTTGTTGGTCGCCAATCACAGCTTTTATTGGTAACTCTTTATCAAGTAGGTCTTGAAACAAGGGACTTGAATTATAAGAAGCATTTGAGGCTTGTACTCTGGGCAGAATTTCTTTTGGTATTGCAAAAAAATCTAAAAGGTTTTCATCCCATTTATTTTCATGAATATCATAAAGCATTGTCCTTGAGGCATTAGTAGCATCTGTTAAATGCTCTCTGCCTAAAGTAAGGTTCCAAATGAGCCAAGTATCGATGGTGCCAAACATAAGTTCTCCCGGTTTCAACTTTTTCAAATCATATTTTTTTGCTTTGTTTTCAAGTAACCATTTGATTTTTGTTGCAGAAAAATAAGCATCAATTTCTAAGCCTGTTTTTGCTTTTATATAGTTTGTTAGGTTTTGGTTTTTTGCAATTGTTTGATTTTTAATGCTGTTGCAATAGTCACTTGTTCTACGGCATTGCCAAACAATAGCGTTATGAATTGGCTTGCCGGTTTTTGGGTCCCAAATAATGCTTGTTTCTCTTTGATTAGTTATTGCGATACCTGTTATATCTTCTTTGTTAAAACCGATTTTTAAAGCTTGAGTAATAAGTTCTCTACAAGCGCCTAGAGTTTTTTGCCAAATTTCATTAGCGTCATGTTCAACCCAAGCGGCTTGTGGATAATGTTGTTCAATTTCTTTTTGAACGGTTAGCTGGATTTTACCATTTTGGTCAATTAATAAAGCTCGGGTACTTGTTGTGCCTTCATCGATGGTGATGATCATTTACAGAGTTTCTCCTGCTAAGTGATTTTCAAATAAATATTTTTGAAAAATTTTATCTATGTTTCTGCCATGTAATTCAAATTCTTCATTAATGTGATATTGAATTGTTTTTCTAACAGAAAATAAATCTTGATTACTAAGTAAACCAATTGAAACTCTGCGCTTGAGTATATCTTCAATGCTATAAGCTTCTTCGTGTCTAATAGCGTATACAATCTGAGCTTCTATATCTGCGTAGTTTGTATCAATTTTTTGTTTGAGTAAGGGATTTTCTCGACACATTTCTAAAAGCTTGACTGCGTTTGATCCATATAAAAGTATTAAATGTATGATTGTACTTGCTTCAATTTCATACTCTAATGTATATTCTTTAGTTTTTTCTCTAATATAGTCATAGAAAGATTCGTTTTTTGAAAAAAGTGAATTGAGAGTTTTAATTTCATGACTTCTACAAGGTTTCATTGAAAAAATATCTACAATTTCTTTAGCTAAATTTCTAAATGTTGTTAATTTACCACCGACTACTGAATAATAATTTTCGATATTTTCTTTTTTATGGTTTTTTACGAAATGTCTCCTTGATACAGTTCCAGCTTGTTTAGAGTTGGATTTTGGTAAAGGACGTACGCCTATAAAGGTGTTAACAATATCATCTTTTGTCAAATTTGCTTCTGGGAATGTGAAATTTGTCTCTTCAAGTAAGTAGTCAATTTCATTTTCACTTACATGAAGTTGATCTAAGTTATCGTGTTCATTTAAAAATAAATCAGTGGTTCCAATCAAAAAATATTCATCGTTTGAACCAATTTGAAATGGTGTGATAAAAAAAGGTCGCTTATCTTTTTGCGCTTCTTTATAAATTCCAAAATTAGTTGGAGCTCCGATGAATTTTTTTACTAAGATATGACTGCCTTTAGTACCACCTATTAATGGATTCACTGTTACTTGAGAGTTGATGTGACCATTAGCTTGGTTTTGTAGATTGATGTTTACCTTGTCTACCCATGGTCCTGCCATGTTGATTATATTTTTTGCATGAATGGTTACGGGTCTTTTTTGGTTTATTAAATCTTTGAATTTTAAGCTTTGAGCAAAATATTTGCCGTGAATTTGGCTACAGTGAATTTCAGTAACTTCTGCATGGTTGATGCACACTGCGCCATCTTGTTTTGCACTTAAAATATTTTCTAAAACTAATCTTTCCGTAAAAGGAACTTGACCATCTTGGTAGTAAACACCGCCATTAAGATCTTTGTCTTCAATGTGCATTTCTAATTCTTGGATCTCTTTTTTTGAAATGCTTTTGTAGTTTTCTAGACTTTTATTTGCAGAAAGCATGTCATAGAGTGTCATACCAATGTTTAATTTCCATAGTGGCGTTTTACTGTTTTTGTAAACAGGAATAAATAAATTTATTGGGCTCACTAAATGCGGGTAGTTATTTAAAAGAATTTCTCTTTCTAATAAACTTTCTTTGACTAGGCTAAATTCAAAGTGTTCTAAATACCTTAAGCCACCATGAATTAATCTAGTGGAATGTGAAGAACAGCCTGAAGCAAAATCATTTTTTTCTAATAAAATTACTTTGAGGCCCCTTTGTGCCGCATCGCGTGCTACGCCAGCACCATTAATACCGCCGCCAATTATGGCTAAGTCGAAATTTTGCTCAAGGTCGTATTTGGAAAGTCTATGTTCTAAGCGAGCCATAGTTTATATGTTTTTTATACCCATTTAGTGGTCATTGTGCCAGGCACGAAGACCACAGTTTTCGCTAATATCTTGAGTGGCATATCTTGGCTTGATTGTTTAACAGCGCCTAAAAACATGAATATAATCTAGTTTATTTTCAAGACTATAGTAATTGCCACCTTGAAATTGTTCTTGGGTAAATAAATGTTGCCAACGACTTTTTTGGCAGGGTAGATAAATTTCTTTTACAGGATCTTGATTAAAAATTGGGCATACCAGATATTGTTCTCCAAACATATAATTAAAACTTTCTTCTAAAATATTTTTATCATTTTGAAAATCATAAACAAGTGGCCGCATGATTGGTATGCCTAATGCAAATGCTTTTTTTTGTTCTGTTTTTATATAAGCTAACAATTCTTTTCTGAGTGCAAAAGATTGTTGTATATGTTTGAAAATTTCTGGGTGACTCTTTTCATACATATCCGCTTCTGTTGCTTGCTCTTTGTAGGAATGAATTGAAAATCTTGGAGTAAAGACACCACATTGAATCCAGCGTAATAATAATTCTGCATCTGGGGTTTTGCCATAAAAACCACCAATATCAGTGCCACAATGAACTAAGCCTGATAAGCTCATCGAAGTGAGAATGGCGTTATCATATTTCAAACTTTCCCATGAACTTTGATTGTCGCCAATCCATGTTTGTGCGTATTGTTGAATGCCAGAATAACCAGACCTTGTTAATATCCAAGGTTTTGTAAAGCCTCGCTTTATTGCTTGTTCATAAGCAAGTTTGTTCATGATGTTTGCTTGTAGGGCTTTATTTTCTTCACCTTGAAAAGTATCAAAAATTTCAAACTCGTTATTGTCATTCCAGATTCCAGTAACGTCAAGAGAAAAAAGTTCATCAAGTTTTTTTTGCCACCATGTTTGTGTTTGAGTTTTATGAAAATCTAAATATGAACCTTGACCACCCCAAAAATCTATTACTAAGCTTTGCCCATTTTTATCGTTAATAAATAAATCTTGTTTGCAAGCTTCTTGATATTCAGGATGGCTGGTTAATAATACAGGCTTGAGATTACAAGAAATTTCAATACCTAGTTTTTTAAGTTCTTCAGCGAACACCTTTGGGTCTTTGATTTTGTTTTTATTCCATATGAATTGTTGGCGTTTATTGTTTTCATCTAGAATGTAGCCTGATGATAAATGAAATGCTGTTGTTGAAAAGTTTTTTTCTTGGAATCGTGTAAGAGTTTCGATGATTTTTTTACCTTGCTCTTGCTCTTGATTGTAATTCTCTAAATATGACATGCCTGAAGCTATATAGCCCAAAGCACAGTCCGGCATTTCACATGGCATGCCTGTTAGTTTTAAGTAATTACTGACAACTTTTTTGATACTTGGTCCATAAAAAAAATAAAAATTAGCTTCACCTTTTTCTGCAGACATATAGTAATAGTTGCCGGGTTTTTTTTCTTTACCAAAATCAAAAGTTTTTTTATAAAAATTATCAAAGAAAATTCCATGTGCAATTTGTGTTTCTGAATCTAAATGTATAAAGAACGGAATGTCTTTGTACATTGGATCGGTGTTTTTTGAATTGAAACCTAGCGCATCAATAGGTTCATTTCTAAATCTTTGTTGCCAACGGTTTATAGCACCCGTTTTATCTCCAAGTCCGTATATTAATGGAGCGCTGTTTCCATAAGCTCTATAGATTCTAATTTCTTGATTTGATAAATCGTCAAGCTCTGCTGACCAAAATCCCAGTTGTGGGAAATCTGCTGAGATAATGTTTTTGTCTTTGTCATAAATAATTGTTGCTAGAGGTTTGAAATCTATTTTGATATCAAAATTTTTTGTTTTGAGTAAATAAAAATCCGGATTTTTTTCTATTGATATTTTTGTTTTTTCTTGTGTAAAATTTAAATTTGCATTTGGCTTGAGTTCGTCAAAATTTTTTTCAAAGCGATAATGAAAACGAACTGTATTTTCATTTACAAATACAATATTTAAATAAACGTCCTTTTTGTGCTCTTTGCTTAGTTTAATTTGCAGATGATTTTCATTGATTTGTGAAAAATCGCTAAAACTAAGCTTGTTTTTTAAGCCATATTGAGTGTTTTCGCTTGTCATTATTTAAGAGATCTTGCTCTAATAATAATTTTCCCTGAAATGCTAATATTAATACTTAATGACAAGCACAAAAACAATTAAAGAAATAGCTCAAGAGGTTTTTGCTACTGAAATCGCAGTTTTAGAAGATGTGCAAAATTCTTTGGATGAAAATTTTGAAAATGCTGTTAAGCTAATATCTGAAATTAAAGGACGCTTGGTTGTAACTGGCATGGGTAAGTCGGGGCATATTGCTTCAAAGATTGCCGCGACTCTTGCAAGTACTGGTACCCCTTCTTTTTTTGTACACCCTGCAGAAATGGGTCATGGAGATTTAGGAATGCTCAAAAAAGATGATGCTGTTTTAGCTTTATCTTTTAGTGGCAATACCGAAGAACTTAGAAAAGTTTTAGCGCCTATAAAAAAACTAGGTTTAGCTATGATTTCAATTACGGGTGGGAAAAATAGTATCCTTGCAGAATATTCTGATTTTGTTTTACATACACCAGTTGCAAAAGAAGCATGTCCACTTGATTTGGCACCAAGTTCAAGTACAACAGCCGCCCTTGTAATGGGAGATGCACTTGCGATTGCATTAATGAAAATAAAAAATATTCAAAAAGAAGATTTTGCGGCTTCGCATCCATTGGGTTCATTGGGTAGAAGTTTTATTCAAGTTTCTGAATTGATGAGATCTAAATCAATTCCACAAGTGCAAGCACAGAGTCTGTTTGCTGAGCTTGTGACAGAGATTGATGAAAAGGGATTAGGTTTTGCTTTAGTTGTTGATGCTCAGGCAAAAGTATTAGGTGTTGTCACTGACGGCGATATCAGGCGCGCTAGTATTAAGTTTCAAAATGATTTGTTTACAAAAACAGCAACTGATTTAATGAATAAAAACCCTAAAACAATAGAGAAAACAGCTTTTGCTTCAAGAGCAGCAGAAATTATGAAGGAATATAGAATTTCTTCTTTAGTTGTTGTTGATGAACAAAATCAAGCAATAGGAATTTTAGATTTAAAAGATATGTTAGCTGAAGGTTTTGTTATTTAGCAGAGTTTTTTTGGCATAGTATTGTTAGTAGAAGCTCTATTTTATAAAGTTTTGCTATGATCTTTATATAAGTTATGAAAATATTTCAATTCAACTTTTTCATTATTTTGCTGGCACTTGTTTTAGTGGCAACTTTGATTTTTCTGCCAAGCTATATAATTCAAAATATATGGAATTCATTTGGTTTTTTTGATATTGATCGTGACTTATCAATTGAGCTTTGGCAAGCTGGCTTATTGTGGGGAGCATGTTTGACTTTGATTTATATGACGGGTATTTTTAAGTTTAAAATTGATTTTAAAACCCTTGATTCAATTGACATTGATTCGATTAGTGATCCTGAATTAAAAGCAAAAATTGAGAAATTAAAAGCTAAAGCAAAAAAAGAAGATGATAATTCTGAAGATGATTTTAGGATTTAAAATATTCTAAAGCTTTTTGTGTGACTTGGCGTCCTCGAGGTGTTCTTATTAAAAATCCATTTTGTAATAAAAAAGGTTCATTGTAATCTTCAATAGTATTTTTATCCTCTCCTAAAAGTAGAGCAATGCTTTCAAGTCCTACTGGTCCACCTTTGTAATTATCAATTATTGCTTTTAGAATTTTCTGATCCATATTGTCTAAGCCTGATAAGTCAATTTGATAAAGCTGTAAAGCTTCTAAAACCAATTCATTATTTATCTGTTGGCTTTTTTTGTATTGAGCATAATCTCGAATTAATCTAAGTAAACGATTAGCTATTCTTGGAGTGCCACGACTGCAGTTAGCGACAGTGCTTAAGGCTTTGGTATCAAATTCTATGTTAAGTTTTTTTGAATTTTTTTCGAGAATTTGTTTTAGCTCATGTTCTTGGTAGAATTCCATTCTCTGGATATGCATAAATCTGTCTCTGAGTGGCGCTGATAAAAATCCAAGTTTGGTAGTTGCACCAACTAAAATAAATTTATTAATCGCAAGTCGCATTACTCTGGCGCTTTCATTTTTACCAGAGTTTAAATCGATTTCAAAATCTTCTAAAGCAGGGTACAAGAGCTCTTCAGTGATTTTGTTCAAGCGATGAATCTCGTCTATAAAAACAATATCTCCTTCTTGCACTGACATTAAGATGCCTAAAATATCTTTAGGTCTTTCTAAAGCGGGTGCACTAAAAACGTGAATGTTTACACCAAGTTCTTTTGCAAGAATATAGGCGCAACTAGTTTTACCAAGCCCGGGTGGTCCGTAGAGCAAAATGTGTCCTAGGCTTGCTAGGTCTTTTCTTTCTTTTGCGGCTTCAATGGAAATTTTGAGAATTTTTTGTAGTTTTTCTTGACCAATATAATCTTTAAAACTACTAGGTCTTAAAATATTTAGCTCTTCATTGCTTTTTTCAGAACTAGTTGCGCTGGCATCTAAGACTTGGGTTTTTGAGTTTGAATTAATTGAGCTACTTATGACCACTTATATTTATAAGGGTAGCATTATTCTAGATATAAGACACTCCGGACCGTGTTGTTTTTGTCTCATTTTTACAAAAAACTCAGTGAAAATAGCAATTTTTTCAAATCTTCTCAAGCTTTTGGCAAATTTTTAGATATTGTCTATGCTTTTGAGTCTTGCTTTGATATTAAACTCATCAAAAAAATCAATTTTTTGTGCTTCTGTAAATAATTTTTGTGCATTTTCTTTGTCTTCAAAATTCAGGGCATTTTGTGCTTGGGCGACTAAGCTAAAACAAGATTGAGTATCGATTTTTAATAACTCTTCTGTCAACAATTTGAAAATTTCTTTTGAATAACGAGAATTGATTGAACTAATAGCATCTTTTATATCAACAAAGATATCACTAATGCTCGTTTGAACAAAATAATTATTAATGGCTTTTTCATGTACAACAAGGTCTGTGTTTTCTTTAGCAAAGAAAAAATGATTTAAGTAAAAATCTCTATGTAAAAAAACCTCAAAACCTTTTTTGATAAAAGTATTTAAAATTAAACCCTCATTGATGTCAAAAGCTGCTGCGTTACCATAAACAGTAAAACTCGATTGAGAGTGATAAAAGTTTTTCATTTCGGCGCTATAAACAATACCTTTATCATTTAGTAAGCCCATACAATCTTCTATAACTTTTAATGCAGCATAGCTATAAACCACTTCCCCATTTGGATTTGGCTCTTCTTCTTTAACAAAATCAAAATATTTTTTTTCTATAGGGTCTGCTTGATTAATGTTGTACTGAGCCCATTGTGTGTCAATTAATAAACTGTTGACCAAGTCTAAGTTATTGCAAATTGTTTCTTTGTCAAAATTTACTTTTTCTTGTCCATAATCTTCTTGTAAAAATCGAAATTGCAATTTTTCTAGGTGACCTTGCTTATTTGGCTTTAAAACTTTTGTTGGTAAGGCATCAAAAAGATAATTCATAGTTATTAAATCAAATTTTTCAAGTGTAAAATTTTTACCGTCAAGGGTTTTTGCATTATCAAGATCGAGTGCATCGACTTCAACTAAGCTTGTATTTTTAAATTCTGCAAGAATTTTATTTTTTTTGATATCATCGAGTGATTTTTTTGAAAAGTCAGCAAGTACGCATTCAACTTTATCTAGGATGCCAAGCTTTTGAAATGCACTGAGCATATGCCTTACAAATAAACCATTGCCACAACCTAAATCAAGTACACGAACTTTTTCTTGTGTTTCAGCAAGTTTTTCAACTATTTTTGCCAAGCTATAAGCGTGTGCATAAGAATTAGAAATTTCATTAGGGATAAATTTTCCAATTTTTCTTTGAAAGGCTTCAATACCTTTTGCTTTGTAATATTTATCTGAAAGAGTTTTGATTAGCGATTTATCGCAATCGGTCCAATCTTCTAGTACTATATAGCCTTCATCTGCCATTTTTAATTAATTCTCAAACTCATTATACAGCGTAAATCCACTATTCATAATATCTTTCTTTATAATATGCGTGTAAGCTTGAAAGCACTTGTTATTTCAGGCATAATTAACTTAGAGGCTTATAACAATGCAAGAAAAACTAAATACCTCATCTGAATTCTTTGTTTATCAGATAGCCGAGTCTAATCATGATTTTGCATCTGTTGCTCAAAAACTTATTAATAGCGAACGTGTTTCTCTTGCAGAAGGCATTCGTTTAATTGAATCTAATGAGCTTTTTGTTTTAGCTCATTTGGCAAATTTTCAAAGACAAAAAAAAGCTTATGAAGTTGCCTTAAAAAAAGGTTTTCCCCAAGAAATTGCAAAACAAAGAATGTCTCAAGTTTGGTGGAACACAAATTTGCATTTAAATCCAACAAACGTATGTATTGGTGAGTGTGACTTTTGTTCTTTTGCAAAATTACCTAACGAAGAAGGTGCATACACAATGACTATTGATGAGTGTGTCTCAAGGGTTGTTGCTGCTCGCTTAGAGGGAGCTACGGAGGTGCATATTGTTGGTGGGCTTAATCCAAAATGTTTGATTGATTACTATTGTGATGTTATTCAAGCAATCAAAAAAGAAGTACCCGAAATTCATGTCAAAGCTTTTACAGCAGTAGAAATAGATTTTTTTCAACAGTTTGCAAGAAAAAATAATGGTGAAAAATTGAGTATTGAAGAAATTTTTCAAGCCTTAATTAAAGCTGGTCTTGATAGTATGCCCGGTGGTGGTGCTGAAATATTTTCGCGACAAGTTCGTGATGAGATGTGTCCCGATAAAATTGATGCAGATTCATGGCTTAATATCCACGCAACTGCTCACAAATTAGGTTTAAAAACAAACGCTACCATGCTTGCTGGTATTGGTGAAGATCCAAGAGAAAGAGTAGAACATCTTGATCTATTAAGGCAGGCTCAAGATCTTTCAGGTGGTTTTCAAACATTTATTCCTTTGAGCTGTCATTATGAAGGAAATGATTTGCTCGAGCGTGGTGTCAAGGCTTTGACAGGTTATGATGAACTTAAAAATATTGCTGTTTCAAGAATTATGCTTGATAATTTTGACAATATTAAAGCTTATTGGATACAACTTGGAGAAAAAATGGCTCAAGTTGCACTTTCTTTTGGAGCAAATGATTTGGACGGTACAGTAAAAGCAGAAAGAATCACAAGGGCGGCAGGTGCGCAAAAAAGATCTTTAGAAAAAAATATTTTAGTTGATTTAATTGAAGGTGCAAATTTGCAAGCTATAGAGCGTGATACAGTCTATAATCCAATTGTAAATTCAAAACATGCTGTTGTTTAAATATGTCTGTAAGTTCAGCTCGGCATTTATTAGATAAAGCATGGCAGCATTTAACTTCCCTAGAAACTCAATATAAAGAAGCTTTGCGTGTTGAAGCCCAAGAACAAGCTTTTTCCAAATCGCCAATTAAAAGTATAAAACAATGTCAATGGCAAGCTTTGCCAAATTCTGAAAGAGAAGTTTTGGCTTTACATCTTTTTGGCTTTAATCATTCACAAATAGCTGAAATCACCAAGAAAAAAAATGGGCGTGTTGTTACAACAATCTTAACAAGGGCAAAAAATAAATTGTCTATGACTAAGCGCCAACGTTTAAATTGGATGCATAAAATACAAACATTAGAAGCAGAAAAAAAATTTGAAAATTATAATGCCTTGAATAGAGACGATCGCTTATTAGAGTTTTTGTTTTCTAAGAGAGCTCTTGTTAATAATTCAGCTCTTGGAGATTTGTCTGAAGAGAAAATTTTTCAATTTCTTAGAAAATTAGTACAAGGTTTAGATCTATTAGACCAACAAATCTTAACTTTATATATTGATAAAAGAAAAACAGATCAAGAAATTGCAAAAGTTTTAAAAATGGATGATAGTACTATTTTTGCTCGTAGACAAAGAATCAAAGAAGAATTAATCACAGCAACTAAACAATTTTTTGAAATAGAAAAACAAAAGGCTTTTGCTAAAATAAGCTCGTATAAACTAGCTTTTTTTAGTCCTGAGGACCTTGATTTTTTAAAAAGATTTTTGACTGAAGAGGGTTTTTTTGAAAACTTTACACAGCAACATTCCTCAAAAAGATCTTTACAAAACAAGGTTATAAAATTAGCTAAAAGACTAAATTATTCTCAAGAAGAGATCTATAGATTAAGAGAGTTTTCTTTACATAAACGTGATATAAATTTTGTCTATAAACAGCTTGAAAGTTTTTTGTTTGCTCGTAAAAACCAAGATCAACAAATGCAAGAACTTTATGATAGGCTTGCTAGAAAATATTCTAGAAAAGATTTAATTAGATTTTGTGCTCAAGAAATTAAGCATTTTGCTCCTCGTACTAATAAACGTATTTTCAAATTGTTTTTAAAAGGTTATTCACAAGGTGCTATTGCTAGGACCTTAGCTAAAAATCAAAGTGCTATTTCTAAATCTTTAGCTAGAACACGCCTAAGGCTATTAAAAGCAATCCAAGAAAAATTATGAATTTCTCTACTTCTAATAATAAGGTCATGATAAAGTTTTAAATGCATGAGAGTTTTAAATCCAGTTTTTATTATTGGTTCTTATCGTGGTGGAACAAGCCTTTTGTTTCGTTTATTGTCTGAAAGTAAGTCTTTGTGGTCTATGTATCGTGAGGCGAATCATATTTGGCAAAGTTATTCTCGGCATGAAAATGAAAAGTCAGATAGTGTTTTTTTAGAAGAGCAAGAAGATGGAAGTTTTATCAACTTAAACACTAAAGAAAGAATTTCTAATTTACTAGAAAAAAGAGAAGAGCTAGATTTGGCATATCACTATTGTAGTTATGATAACTACGCTCTAGGTTTTTTATCAAGAGTTAAATTTTTGCGAGAAAAATTACCTTTTGTTTTAGACATCATTAACTTTTTTAATTATTTTTATAAGGCTTTTAAATTATCAAAATATAGAATTGTTGACAAAACACCACCTAATATTTTTAGAATTGATTATTTGTCTAATTTATACCCGGGAGCGAAGTTTGTTTATATTACCAGAAATCCAGTTGATAACGTTAATTCACTAATTAATGCTTGGTGTCATAAGAAAAAATTCAAATATCCTTATCGTGACTATTTAACTGATGATTTAGAAATTAAAGATTGTGATTCTCGTGTGTGGAAATTTTTTATCCCTAAAAACTTTTCACAACAAGATTATCAAGGTAAATCTATTGCTGCCATTGCTATGGGTCAATATCAAGAAGCACATGAAGCGGCTTTAGAATCTTTTAGTAAGATGGATAAAGAAAAATTTCTACAAGTTAAATTTGAAGATCTATTAAGTGAGCCAAGTCAAGTGATGCAAAAAATATGTGATTTTGTAGATGTTGATTTTGATGAAAAGATGCAAAAAATCATTAAAGCAATGCCAGCTGTAAACACGGATTCAAAAGACCCAAATAAAAAACCATCTAAGTCACATGATTTTGCTGAAATTCAATCTTTAATTGAAACTATGCAGAATAAATTAGGCTATAATCAAAGTTCTTATGTCTAGAGAGTTACATGTTAATATTGACCATTTTGCAACAATTAGAAATGCAAGAAAAACTATTGAACCTAATTTAATTGATGTTATTGCTCTTTTAGAGGGTTGTGCTGTGCATGGTATTACAACTCATTTACGTGAAGACAGGCGTCATATTAATGATCAAGATATAAAAGATGTTGATGCTTATTTGAGAAATTCACGCCTTGGCTTTACTTTTGAAATGGGTGCGACAACAGAGATTAGAGAGATCCTTTTAGGTACTTCAGCGAAATTGGCAACAATAGTTCCTGAAAAAAGAGAAGAACTTACTACCGAAGGTGGCTTAGATCTTATTATTCAAGAAAAATATTTGCAAGATTTTATCAAACCTATTCAAGAGCAAGGAATTAAAGTTAGTTTTTTTGTAGATCCATTACAAGAACAAATTGATATAGCAGCAAAACTTGGAGCAGAGTTTATTGAAATACACACCGGTACTTATGCAAATTTATTTATTCAATATCATCAAGATTTAGCTAAGATGGGAGCTTTTTATGAACTAGAAAACCTTGATGCTATTGCTAGTCAGCAAGTAGCAAGTCCAATCAAAAATGAAATTATGAGAATTCAAAAAGCAGTAGATTATGCACATGAGTTAGGTTTACAAACTAATTTGGGACATGGTTTGACTGTTGTAAATTTACCAGCTCTTTTAAGTGAATTAGATGATATTAAGGAATTGCATATAGGACATAGCCTTGTTGCAAATAGTGTCTTTTTTGGTTTAGAAAAGTTAGTCGGTTTTTATTCTAACGCGCTTGATCCGCGTAAGCTTTCTAACATGGCATCAGAAGCTAAGTGCTCAGGGTAGATGCTAATAGCGTTTGCAATTCCATTGTCTTTAGCAGCCTGTACACTTATAGCAACTTCATTATAGTTCGTACGATCACCATCAGTAATAAGGTGAATATTTAAATTTTCTTTTTTGCTGAGTTTGCGAAGCTCTGTAATACTTTCTTTGACAAAGTTATAGACGGTTTCATTGTTTCTGTTTTTAAGCCCATGCCAATAAGTCATAGGCATAAGTACGTCCCAATTATTTGCTACGTATTCCCATGGGTAGTCTTGTTTGATTTTTGGTGAATAAACAATTGCAATCAAAGGATAATCACTACTAAGTTGGCTTTTGATTTTGTGTGTATAGTTTTTTACTGCCCATAAACTTGTGTTTTCTTCTATGTCTGCGGCTGTAGCATCAAAACTTTCATTATCAGGACTTACATATTGAGCGATTGCTAAAAATTTATTTGCATCAGCTTCTATGTCTTCTAAATAGCAATAACTCCAACCAACAACCTTTATATTGTGATCATGAGCGGCTTTGAGGATTTGATCAAGCTCTTTTTTGAGCTTGAAATTTTCTGTATTGGAGCGATTCACTTGTAGATAAACAGTATCGATATTAAATTTTTGTAAACGTTGAATAAATTGATTTAAGTCTTTAGGGTAATTCCATAAATTAACCCATGTACCCTTGCTGTTATTAAGCTGTGTAATCATTCTTTCTTTGTAAGATTTGTTTTCTAATGAATTTAAAAGTTTTTCGCTTGCGGAATCTGCCAAAACAGCAGTCTGCAAAATATGGAGACCGAATAGAATTAATATAAGGATATTAAGTTGTTTTGGGGGCACTTAAACACTTTATACCAAGATAATGAACAAAGCAAACCTTAAACCAGCTCATTAATAAACTTAGTAATTAGACTTAAGTAAACCAAAAAAGAAATAATATCTATCACCGTTGTTATCAAAGGACCACTTGCTGCAGCTGGATCTAAATTAAAACGCCTAAAAAATATTGGTGTTAAAGTCCCTAAAATCACAGCAAGCATCATCGATACAATTAATGAAGCTCCAATTAAAATAGATAGGGTTTGATTTTGGTAGACATAAAAACTGAGGGCACCAGTGATAAGAGCACAAGTGATGCCAATGAAAATACTGGTGAGAATTTCATGAAATAGAATTTGCCAATTTTGTTCTTTGCTTACTTCGCCGGTATAAATACCACGCACAATAATCGTTGTACTTTGGTTACCAATGTTTCCAGATAAACCAGATAGTAAAGGCATAAAAGAAATAGCAATTGGAATTGCTGCAATAGTTGTATCGTATTTGGCAATGAGTACAGAGGCTAAATATTGACCAAGTAAAGTAATAATTAACCAAGGAGTTCTTGCTTTATAAGCTCTAAAATAATTTTTTAAAAGGTAGTCAGAGTCATCAACATCTGCTTCAACATTAATACCACTTGATTGATAAATATCTTCTGTAGCTTCTTCTTCAATAACGTCAACAACATCATCAATTGTAATAATTCCCACTAATTGTTCATTGTCATTAGTTACCGGGATTGCTAAGAATCTATATTTTGAAATTAAATCAGCCGCCAGTTCTTGGTCATCGTCTGCTTTTACTGCAAGTACATCTTCTGTAAAATGTTGAGAAACTAGGTCATTATCATTTGCCAAAAACAATTTTCTTAGAGTAATCACACCAACTAGTTCACCAAATTTTTTAGTGACATAAATGTACATGATTTCATTTTCAGTTTCTTTTGCTTTTAATCTGACGTAGCGCAATGCAGCTCCAATTTTTAAATCAGAACGTACGCTAATAAAACCCGGAGACATTATACCCCCGCAAGTATGTGGATCAAAACTCAATAGCTCTTTTAGTGCTACAGGTTTTTGAATGTTATTCATTATTTTCAGCATTCTGTAGTCATCTAAATACGGTAAAATATCTGCCGCATCATCCAGTGGCATGGCATTTAAAAATCGAGTTATTTCATCGTCATTTACTTTTTCAAAAAAATCTTTTAGCTCTGATTCAGAAAGTTCTACAATAAATTTAGCTATTTGTTCATCAGATAAAATCTCTAATAAAATTTCTTTTTCTTTATCATCTAATTTTGGATATTCTTCAGCAATATCTTGAGGATAAAAATCGTCGAGTTTATTTCTAAGCTCTAAAATCCTAGCTTCGTCTAAATCTTGTAGCAAATTTTTTAAATCTAGAGTCATCCTCTTTCTAGTATAGCTTTTTACCCGAAAAGCAAAAACAGCTTATAATATTTTTAGATCTTAGGCATTAAGCTTTTGATGGCGTTTTTTCTTTAAAAATACTCTATTACTGTAAAAGCTTTAATATCTTTTGGTTAAATTCCAATGCAAGAATACATAAATAGAATTTTTATAGGTGCCATGTTACTCATAGTAACTTTTTTAATGTCGTACTATAGTCCTTTTGCTATTGCAATTTTTGTTTTGGCTCTTAGTTGTTTGAGTATTTTTGAATTTAAATCTTTAGTAAATAAAATGGGTATTTATCCTCGGATTAATTGGCTTTATTTTTTTAGTGTTGTTTTTATTGTCTTTCCTTTGCTGTTAAATGATATTTTTAAATTCCAGAATATTTTTGTTTTTCAATTAACTCTTTTATTAGCTGCTTATTTAATCATTTTTTCAACAATTTTTTTTAATACCAATGTCACTAAATTTCAAGACATTACAGCTTCTTTGTGGGCTATTTTTCATTTGGCTTTATTGCCAAGTTATTTAGTGTGGATTCGTTTGCTCGACAATGGTTTTCAGTATTTTATTACTCTCATTATTACTGTAAGTGTTTGTGATATTTCTGGTTTGTTTTTTGGTAAACTTTTTGGCAAACATAAACTAGCTCCACATATAAGCCCAAATAAAACAGTTGAGGGTAGTAGCGCTGCTTTGATAGCGGCGAGTTTGGCTTTTTTTCTTTTAGCAAAACTTTTCCATTTTACTATTGTCAACCCTTTTTATTTTAAATATTTGTCTTTTATTAGCGAAGATTTGATCTTTATTATCATTGGCTTTTTAATTTCTGTTTTAGCTCAATTGGGAGATTTATTAGTAAGTGTGGTTAAGCGTGCGGCTGGCGTAAAAGATACCAGCCGTATTTTACTTTCGCATGGCGGTGTTTTAGATAGAGTAGATAGTCATTTTTTTGTTACTTGGTTAGCATTTTTATGTTTTGCCTATTTAATGGCATAAAATTTGTTAACAAGACCTAGTCAAAATCACCTAATTAAGCAAAAAATTCTGCGTAAATACACATTATTGGCTAAAATAATATATTGAGATTACAAAACAAAAGCAAATTTTTGCTTTTGTTTGTGATTATCATTGGCCAAAAAAATGAATTTAGAACAAATTCAAGCAAATCAGCCACAGCGAAAAAATGAAGCTCGCCAAAATTTAGAGCTTCAAGATACGCCTGCATTGCCAGCAGAAAATCTTGTTGACAATTTGCAACCAAGTCAAAAAAAAGATTTACACACACAAGAAAACTCAGACCAAAAACAAGAAAATGCTCATAAAAAAACAGGTACTGTTTTTGATTTTTTTGATACTAATAAACTTGTGAATGATGTGCGCTATCGCAATCTTTTTTTAAGTGGTACTAATGCCTTCTTACATGGTCTAGCAACAATTACAAATTTTGTTTCACAAACAAACCCAGCTTTGAAAGTTTTAAATTCTGTTGTTGATAAAGCAGCCTTCTTTTGTACTCGTTGGGTTTCTCCTTTCGTTTCTTATGGTCATGCTGCTTATCAAGCAATGAGCAAACAAAAAGAACCAGTCCTTGCTTTGATCAAACTCATTCCCCCAGTGTTTTTCCCGTTTGTAGGTGATGCAAATATTGATATGGTTTATGGAACTAGTACTGCTTTAAATCAGCCTTATGATATGACTATAAATAGAATAAAAGACAAAATCAATTCATCTCGTGAGTATGCACAGCAACTGCATGATAATAAAGACAAACCTCTTTATAATTTAAAAATGCTTTTTGATGGTTTCAAAGACATACTTAAAGATCCAGATTTTTTAAAAAAGAATTTTTGGAAAGAAGGTATTTTTGTTTTAAATTGTTCAATGATGCTTTTAGGTTCTATACCAATGCTTCTTTTTGGACGTGATCAAAGAGATACTTTGTTTGCAAAAGTTTCAGGAGTACTTAGAAATGTTGGTGGCTGGATAGGCGATTATGGTTGGGCTTTTGGCGGTAAAGTAGAAAAAGAAAAAACTACAATGGCAGTTTTATATGCAATAGCGCAAGGCGCAGATATTGCTAAAAGGTTTGTTGGTGAAGAATCTTCAAAAGTTTTAATTCACTTAAGCGCAGCTTTAAATGTTTCAGCAATGACCATGTGGAATACTCTAAATACCGATAATAGGAAAGAAAGTTTAGAAGATGTTATTGCCAAAAAACTAAAAGAAAAATCAAGTGTTTCACCTGAGGTGATAACACCTCAACGCCTTTCTAATACAGGGTTTCAAGAAGAAAATGTTTCTCAAAAAGCCGCTCAAAAGCTTTTAGCAGCTTAGGTTTTTTTCTTATAGGGTATTTCTAGCTATTAAGTTTTTTGTTTTTTTAACTTAGATATAATCTTGTGTTGGAATAAAGGCCCTATCAAGGGCGATAAACGAGCTTTTTGAGCTGGATTAGTTTTCTAGCAAATAGTTTGTTTTGGTATATAAGGAGGAGATCTTATGACTAAGTTGATAAGACTCATGCTTGTTATAGCTGTTACTAGTTTGATGACTATGCCAGCTCAAGCGGTTGAAAATAATATTGTTACTTCACTGGTTGGTGGTGTAGTTGGAGCTCCTGTTGGAGGATTGATGGGATTCATCAGAGGTGGTATTTCTAAAGGTGTAGAATATAGTGATACTTTTTCTGGAGAATTTAATGGAATTATAGGCCATGGATTTGGTGATCTAATTGGTGTTCCTACTGGTCTTGTAACTGGAATAGTTCTCGGTGGTACAACTGGGACTATTAAAGGCTTCACAGATGGATTACATGATGGATTAAATGATCCGTTAACGACAGACAGTCTTGGAATGACTGGAGGTTTAACTGATTATAATCCTTATGACATTCACCTTATATAAGTTAATCAAATAGGACAAAAATTAAAAGCCACTTTCCTGAGTGGCTTTTTTTTTGAGCTATTATTGTTTTAGGATGTTTGAAGCTTTAAATACTTTTTTGCAAGATTACAAAAACGCAGACACTATTGCTGTGAATATTATCAATTTAAGCTCTCAAGAAAAATTGATTTTTAATGAGGAGCAAAAATTTTATCCCGCAAGTTTTATCAAATTATTTGCCGCTTTTTTAGCGCAAAAAAAACTTGTTGATGAAAAAGATGATTTTATCAAAACAGATATTCAAGATGCAATAAAAAACTCTTTAAAAGAGTCAGACAATGATGCTTTATCATTGCTCTATGATTATGTCTCTGAAACAAGTTCAGGGAGCTATGTTGCCCAAGAGTATTTAGTGTTTAAAGAGAAGCGAAATTTACTTACAAATTTTTTTCAAGAGCAAGGTTTTTCTGAACAATTAAAATTGCACAATAAATGTTTTAGTTTTGCTCCTTATGGTGTAGATAAAAAATTATTTTTAGACCAAGGTTCAAATCAAGTTTTAATAAACGATATGCAAAAAATATTTTTTTTGATTTTAGATGAGGCTAATGGTTTACTACAATTTATGCAACGAGATGGTTCTTGTTATCAAAGCAATTTTATTTTTCAAGCTTTAAACAAAAATGACATTGATTTCTTTTTTTCTAAAGCGGCTTGGACTTCAACTGTTAGGCACGATCTAGCTTATTTTTCTTATAAACAAGAAGAATACCTAGCTATATTTATGACAAAAGATTTAAGTGATAAAGAAGAATTAATAACAGAGCTTGCGAGTTTAGCCTTTATTCCCAATCGTCTATGATGGCACCCTTAGCGTACTCAGTAGCACGCGTTTCAAAAAAGTTAGCATGCTCTTTTCCGTTGATCATTAAGTTTAACCAAGGTAAAGGATTTTCTTTAATATCATATTTTGGATCTAAGTTTAAATCTGAAAGTCTTTTGTTTGCGATGTATCTAATATATTTTTTTACATCTTCTGGTTTTAAACCTTCAACAGCACCAAGAGCAAAACAAGTATCAATAAAGTTGTCTTCTAGAACTACCATATCTTCGCAAGCTTGATAAATTCTATCTCTAAAATCTTCTGTCCAAAGATGAGGTCGCTCTGCAATAAATTCTCTAAAAAGCGCACAGACACCCTCTGAGTGTAAAGATTCATCTCTAATTGACCAAGTGATAATTTGCCCAACATTTTTTAATAGACCACGTCTTGGAAAGTTCATTAGAATTGCAAAACTGGCAAATAAAGCGACACCCTCCATAAAGCCACCAAAGCAAGCTAAATTAAAAGCGATATCTTCTTCTGTATCAATTTTTAGAGTTTGCAAGTATTCGTACTTGTTTTTCATGGCTTCATACTCACGAAAAGCTTTGTATTCAACTTCAGGAAGTCCTAAAGTATCGTTTAAGTGCGAGTAAGCCCAAACGTGCACTGTTTCCATTGCAGCAAAGGCTGTAAGCATCATAGTAATTTCCGGTTTTGGAAATACATCAACTAATTGACTATTGTAATTGTTTTGTACTTCTAAATCACCTTGAGTGAAAAATCTAAGAACTTGAATAATCAAATTTGATTCTTGTGCTGTTAATTTAGTTTTGAAATCTACTAAATCATCAGCCATTGGAACTTCGGTTGGTAGCCAGTGAGCTTGTTGTTGTAATTTAAAGTATTCAAAAAATTGTGGGTATTCAAAAGGTTTGTAATAATCGCGCGTTTCTAAAATATCGCGTTTGAAGTTAGGCTTTTTAACTTCTTCGGTTTTGTCAAAATCATTAATTAAAGCGTCTGCTTTATCAACTTTTTCAGTGATTTCAACTAATTTTAAATCTTTGCTTTCTTCGATCTTTGTTGCTAGCGCAAGATTTGATTTTGACATGTAGTTTTTCTCCGTTGTTTTACGAAAGCAAATTTAGATAATAAATTCTTTCTTTGCTTTATTTTTGTAGACGTACTTTCGATTGGAAAGTATCCCATATATCTAGTGTTTCAAAAAAGTTTTTTTAGGTAAAAACACTGGATATTGTATCCGTTGACTTTCTAATATAGAACTTTTTGGCGAGCTAAGCAAGTCTTTTACTAAATAATTTCCCTTATAAAAATCTAATTTAACTTTAGTTCTGTGTAAGTCAATGAGTGAATGAGATAGCTCGTCAAAGTCTTTTATAAAAAGAATTTCATGCAAGAAACAATTGACCTTTTACAATTTTTAGTGGACAAAAAACTAGTGTTTATGGTCAATACAACTATGACAATGGTTACATAGTTTCATATTGATGAAATGTGATAAAGCGATAGAAAGGCCTCCCAAGGTCATTAATAATGGTTCTGGTAAAGTGATAGCTTCAAGTCTTGATAAATAAATAAAACAAGCACCAAGCAATAATAAAAACAATGGTTCAAATTTTTTGTGATCTTTGTAAAAGCCCCATACCAAGCTCAAAAACGCTAGTCCTAAGCTTACAAGGATGATAGTTGTTTCAAATTTTTCTTCAAAAATAAAACCAAGTCCAATAAGAGGAGCAAGGGTAATTAAGATTGGGGCCACAGCACAATGAACAGCACAAATTGAACTTATAGCAATTCCTAATTTGTCTAAAATATTTTTTGCTTTAATACGGCTAATCATGCAATACACATTTTACCTTATTAAAGATTTATTTGGCAATTAGCCTGATTTGGCGCACTCTATTATCGGTATGAATTTCTACTCGGATGCGGTGTGAATCAGTTTCGATTATATCGCCAACATTTGGTTCTGTACCAATGAGGCCAAAAACATAGCCGCCAATAGTATCGTAATGTTCAGATTTGAAATTTGTACCAAGCTCTTCGTTAACATCATCAATTAGTTGTAAACCATCAACTAACACATCTCCGTTTTCCATTTTGATAAAAGGTTTTGTTTCTTGATTATCGTTTTCATCTTCAATCTCACCAAAAATTTCTTCTACAATATCTTCTGTTGTCACGATGCCACAGGTGCCACCAAACTCATCAATTAATATTGCAATTTGTTTTTTCTTTTCTTGCATTAATTTAAAAAGATCAAAAACAAACATTCCATCTGAAACTTTTAGTGCATCTGAAATGATACTCTTGATATTTTTTTGTGTTTTACCTGCTTGATAAGCATTAAAGATATCTTTGATAGTGCAATAGCCGATGATGTTGTCGAGTTTTTCTTGATAAACCGGAAAGCGTGAAAAGGTTGATGATAAAGCGGCGCGCGCAGCTTCTTCAATATTGATTTCAGAACTTAAACAAAATATATCTGATCGTGGCACCATGATTTCTCGAGCAATGGTGTCATTGAACTCAAAAACATTTTGCATAATTTGCTCTTCATCTTCTTCTAAAATTCCTTGTGCCTGAGAGCTGCTCAGGATTAATTTTAGTTCGTCTTCAGTGTGTTTCGTATCATCAAAATTTGCTTCGATGTTGAGGATTTTTAAAGCAGTATTTGAAAACCAATTAAGAATTTTTACAGGAAATTTAAAAAGCAAATATAAAACTCTTAAATAGCCAGCAAGTGCAAAAGCGACTCCTTCTGGATTGATTATTGAAATATTTTTTGGAATAACTTCTCCTAAAATCACATGGAAAAAAGTAATAATTGCAATTGAAAGTACAATGGAAATACTATGTCCTTGGTAGTGGATATTGAAACTTGCAAAAATGCTTGTAAGCAATTGAGAAATTTCAGCTTCTGCAACAGCACCCAACGCTAGACTGGCGATGGTTATACCTATTTGACATGCAGAAATATAATCGTTAAGTTTACTGGTGATAATTTTTAGAAGTTGAGCTGTTTTAATTTTGGATTTTGAATAATTATGTTCGTTATTTTCTGGGTCTGCTTCGGCAATATGGTTAATTTGTGTTCTTCTTAACCTTGCTATTGCAAATTCACCTGCAACAAAAGTGGCATTTAAAAATATCAGAAAAATTATTAACAATAGGGAGGGAAT